>ERZ808046.17-NODE-17-length-246000-cov-11.515108_pt1 | contig 246000 bp, 202 predicted proteins | sample MGYA00380196_ERZ808046 | MGnify/ENA primary metagenome ERZ808046 (study PRJEB31490, sample SAMN06133421) | mouse gut metagenome | isolation source: Z6_2 | host: mice | place: China: Chengdu | collected 2015-05 ...
GTCTGCTTTTCTGTTTTTGGCATAAAAACGGAGCCGTTGCTCCGGCAGATTATTCATCTACTTTTGCAACAGCCCCTTTCCGATGTGTTGCACCTTTATTCGGATTGATACATTTTCATCAGTTAAACTTAAAGATTTTCTGACAGATATGGTAGGCGTCCACCGCCAGCCTGCGGCCTCCTTTGCCGGGAAGATTCATGGCCGCCCCCATGATGCCCCGGCGCATGGAGCCGAACAGTTTCTTATCCCTGCTCTTCAAATACTCCCACAGTTCCTTCTTCATGGCCAGGTGTTCTTTTGTGCCGGAACGGAGCAGCAGTACACTGGAGACGGTGGTAATGATCTCCAGATAATTGTACATATACTGATACAGACGCCTGTCTTCCCTGATCTCTTCACCCCGCTCCGTGAAATAATCAATCATACGCTTGTTCACATAAATCTGCTGGTCAATGCGGGAAATCATAATGCTCTCATTCACCGACTGGTCTTCCCGGCCAATGTAGTATCGGTAAAAATTCACGTCCAGATAATACAGGTTTTCCACATAGGGCAGAGGCTCAAATACATAGAGATTGTCCACATAAAAAGTGTGTCCGGGCAGCTTCAGGCCACATTCCCGAAGCAACTTGGTGCGGAAGATCACCGAATGCATCAGGATATAATGTCCCTTGGTAAAATGATGGCAATCCTCCCAGGTAAACAACTGGTTCTCGGGCAGGATATGCCGATAATTCATAACCTTCTTACGTTTTTCCCCCTCTTTCTCATAGACAAAGTTGCAGATCAGCATGTCCAATACCCTGTTTATACCGGTCTGCTCCCGCAGCGTATCCAGTACCTGGCGATACGCTTCTTCCTTGACCCAGTCATCGCTGTCCACCACTTTGAAATAAAGGCCTGTGGCATTCTCAATACCTGCGTTCACCGCAGCGCCGTGTCCGCCGTTTTCCTGGTGTATCACCTTCACAATGGTGGGATATTGGGCTGCGTACGCATCCGCGATTTCCGCCGTGCGGTCCTTTTGCGAACCGTCGTCCACTATGATGATCTCCACGTCCTCGCCGCCGGGCAGCAGGGAATCAATACATTTGCGCATATAGTTCTCTGAGTTATAGCAGGGTATTGCAATGGATAATAACTTCATGTCTTTTACTCCTGTTCCGATTCATACTGTTCTTATTTCTATCTGATTGCATTTTCAAAGCCGGCCTATTCTTCCCGGTCTCCATGTGGGTTCCCGGATGAAGTTTCCTGTTTCCGGACGATATCCAGGCAGGGCAGATAGGCGGCAAACGCAGAAGGGATAGGGTAACGCTCCCTGGTCTCCTCCGGCTCCACATACAGCCAGTCCTCCGTCTCCCGGCTGCAGCCCCTGGGTTCCAGCCCGTCTACCCGGATCCTGTACCCCCACATATGCCATTCCCTGTGGGTGAAAACATGTCTGCTGTCCGCCAGGCGCTGAATTCGCAGGATTTTCAGCCCGTTTTCCGTCAGATAACGGGTGACTTCCCTGGCCGACCTGTGGCCGTCCAGGCTGGGCAGTTCATACAGCCCCGCCAGCAGCCCCCTGGCCGGACGCCTGCGAAGCACGGCCCGGCTGCCGTCCTGTATGACCAGGACGGTTCTCTCTTCTATAATCCGCGGTTTCTTTGCCGCCTTCTTGGGATAATCCTGCTCACAGCCGTCCTGATGTGCCATGCAGAGAGCCGCCAGAGGACATTCCCCGCAGCCTGGCCGGCCTCCGGGAACACATACCAGTGCGCCGATCTCCATCAGGGCCTGGTTGAAATCCCCGGGCCGAGAAGCACTCATGGCCTCCCCCAGTTCCCGCTCCACCCGCTGTCTTACCCTGGGGTCCGTAATCTCTCCGTCATCCATCCGCAGCCGGGACAACACCCTGAGCACATTGCCGTCCACTGCCGGCTCCTTTTTCCCAAATGCGATGGAGGCAATGGCTCCGGCGGTGTAGCTTCCGATCCCTTTCAACCCCATCAGTTCCCGGCGGCTGCCGGGCATCCGTCCGCCGTACTCCTCCATCACCTGCAGGGCGGCGGCCTGCAGATTGCGCGCCCGCGAGTAATAGCCCAGACCTTCCCACAGCTTCAAAAGTCTCTCCTGGGAAACCCGGGCCAGGCTGGCAACATCCGGCAATTCTTCCATAAACCGGCGGTAATACGGCTTCACTGCCTCCACCCTGGTCTGCTGGAGCATGATCTCGGAGACCCACACATGGTAGGGGGTGGGATCTTCCCGCCATGGAAGAATTCTCCTGCTACTATCATACCATTTCAGAAGCGGCTCCGCAATCGCAGACAGTTCCCCTTTTCTTAGGTTTTCCTTAATATTTTCTGAAATGCCGTTAAATTTTTCCAAAGATGGGGAAAGGCCCTCCAAATACACGGGAACGGCGTCCCCTATCTCAAGACTGTCCGGAGTCACACGGCTGTCGTAGGCCAGGACCCGCACTCCGGCCCCGGCCGCCTGCCGCAGCGCCTCCGCGAACTCCGGGTGGGTCACTGCGTTGGGGATCAGATGGCTCACCCCTTTCATTTGAATCACAAAGAGCACACAGGCCTCATATCCCTCCTGCCGGGCCCGTACCAGTTCTTCCACATGCTTTACCGCCCGCTGGGAGGGAGCATCGGGAAAACGCGCCTCCCCGTCTTCCTCTAGGGTAACGCCCTTGACCTCCATAAAAATTTTCTCCGAGGCGGTCTCAATGTAAAAGTCAATGCGGGAACTGCCGTATGTGGTCTCCGGCCTGACGGACACCAGATCCGGGAAAAGCTGCTTCTCCCAAAGCCACTCCAGCACTGCCCGATTGGGCGCCTGAGAGTCCATATTGACCATGCGCCCCTGCTTTTCCACCGCCACCAGGTCATAGGCCGTGCTGCGCCCGGGATTACCGCTGCGTTCCAGATAAACGGTGGCCCCGGGCAGAAGCAGTTCCCGGCAGCGGCCCGTGTTTTTCACATGTACCTTCTCCCGCCTGCCTTCAATCTCCACATATGCCACAAAACGATTGGGGCGCTCCTCAAAACGCCCCTTGACAATGTTCTCGTATTTCATGTTTTTCCCCATCCCGCCCCCCTTCGGGGTACGGCACACAATCTGCTCACACCAGACGCTTGATCTCAAATCGTTCTTTCATCATCAGGCACTGCTTCAATTCCTCATAACGCTGTTCCACATCGTCGCCCTCCACTTCAATATCGCAGCACAGGGACATGGTGGTGATCATCTCATTGGTAATCCGGTGATGCAGGGCCGCCAACACGTTCAGACGCTGCTCGTAGGTACGGGCGTCCAGGAACTCCAGCACCATGGGATCCAGGCCCGGCTCCTCCTGTCGGGGTTCTGCCGCCTGCAGTTCCGTTTCTGCCCCATGGGGTTCTGTCGCCTGAAGTTCCGGCTCTGCCCCACGGGATTCCGCCGTCTGAAGTTCCGATTCTGTTCCACGGGGTTCTGCCGCCTGGTCTTTTCCGGCTTCGTCTCCCCGGTGGGCGGTATTCGAAATATACCCTCCGCCGTTTCCCGGCTCCTGTGACAATACCTCCCGCGGCGGCCCGTCCTGGTCCCCCCCGCTCTGCCTCCGTGCCCCGTCCGGACTCTGGAGTTGAAAGCGGAATTCCTGTTCCGCCTCCGGGTACCTGACCCGGTCCACCGGGCCCGCAAACATCTCCAGAGGTCTGGCGTAAATCTTAAACTCCCCATACATTGCCTGATATATTACCAGCTGCTCCCCGGTCTCGGTATGTTCCGCCACCGTCAGCACCTGGTATAGTCCCCCCTTAAAATGTCTGTAAATCTCCTGTGCCCTGGGTACAAATATCTCCGCCATCTCTCTGCCTCCTGCTCTTTTTAGATCGGGATGTCCTCTGCATCCCTCTGCGTACTGCCTTTCCCAATCCTGGGGCAGACCGGGGTCACCGCAGCATCTGCGCCGAAAAGCTGCAGCCTGGCACAAAAAAGCCCATGTCCTCTATCTCCCCTAATACTTCCGCCTGGATCTCTTCTCCCTGCCTGTCCAGGATACCATGATGCACCAGCACTCTGTAACTGCGCCGGCCGTCATGATCCACTATACGGCTTAAAGTTACGCCGCTGCTGCGGTAACCGCGCTCCTCCAGAAACTGCCTCACACGGCCCACGTACTCCCGCTCCAACTGCTCATAGTATGCCTCCCGGGCCTTCCAAGTATCCGCTGCCTGACTCCTGATACCGCCCAGGACGCAGATCCCCACAGCCATCCCCAGCACCGTTGCCGCCAATCCCCATAATATACGATCCGTCCATGATTTGCCCATCCTTACCTCTTTCCTGCATACCCGGAGAACCGCTGCGGCTTTTTCCGGCCGGATTTTGCTGCTGCCGCCTCATGGCTCCGGCCAGGCTTGCTCCTCCGCCCTAGTTTTCATGGAATATCCGCTCTCTGATTCCATTTGCTCCGAACAAGTATGCATGTCCTGTATTCATGGGTTAATCATAACGAACCATATGTCCCATAAACCTCCCTCAAAATTCCTTTGCCCAATATTTTCCCCAGATTACTTCTCCCTCTGTGGTAATGCCCGCCAGGCAGACGCCTTCCCGGCTGTTTTCAAAGTCATAACTATGAAATACAAGGGCCCTATCCCGGGGCAAATCCTCCGGCAGAGGCCCAAATTCTCCCTGGACCTGTCGATTGTCCTCATGGTTCAGCCGCAGCCACTCCCAAGCCGCAGCCGTCCCCTGCTCTTCCCGATCCAAATACATAGCAAGGGAACAGGGCTCCCCCTCTTCCCCCGCATAGGGCTGGGGGGAAAACACAGGCCATCCCTCCAGAAAAAACATACGCCGCACCGCCATATAATGCATACGGTAAGAATCTCTGCCCCACTCGCTCTTATGGAACACTTGGGCGCCATCCCGCATATGGTGCACAAAAAAATATTCCCCGGACACCGGATCCCGGAAGGGCACCCCATGTCCCGGCCCACGGAAACCCGCGAACTGCCAGCCGGGCTCATCCTCTGCCGCCCGGGGATTTTCCGAACGGAACCGATAACTCCCTGCCAGTTTCATCCCCCAGCCTCCGCCGTCCAGACTGCGGCCCCGATAGTCCAGATAGGGACCGGTGATCTCCCGGCTGCGGCCCACCCGCACATCGTAATCATCCCCCAGCCATCCGTAGGACAGAAAGAGATAGTAATACCCCTCCCGGGGATGAAAGAGCACCGCCGCCCCCTCCGGGCCGTCAATATATGAATTCTCAGGCTTTTTCGCGATTCTCTTTCCCTGATAACGCGGGTCGGGATTCACCGGCATCCCTGTGGCCGGATCCAGTTCCTTCAGAAAAATACCACCAAAAAAAGAACCGTAGATAAAATATTTCCTGCCGTCCGGCGTGTCCGCCACATGGGCGTCAATGGCGTTGGGTTCCGTATCCGGCGTGTGCCAGGTATCCATGACCACCCCCCGGTTCTCAAAAGGCCCCTCCGGGCGGTCTGCCACCGCCAGCCATATACGGGACTCGGAGCTTCCAAAGGCCCTGGTAGCGGAATAATACATGCGGTACTCGCCGCCGGCACGCTCCACATAGGGGGCCCAGAAGCCCCCTGTAGGCTTATATCCGGGGCCGTTGTCCCGCCCCTGGAGAATGGCCTGTTCCGACAGAGCGTATCCCACAAATTCAAAATGTACCAGATCCCTGCTCCTGCGCACCGGGATTCCCTGGCGGTAAGGGGAAACCAGAGCCGCATCTGTACTGTAGGAGTAATACATCCCGCTGACAGGATCGTACATCATGGAGGGGTCATGTGACTCAAAACAGGGATTTTCGCCCCGGTTGTGCAGATTCAGACAGAATCCTGGTTCCATACATTCCTCCCTACTGGCGGTTGAAATAGTCGATCCCGCCGTCGGCAATAAAATAGGTCCTGATATAGCCATCCGTGGAAACCACCACAAATTCATTGGTGGCCTCCAGGAAATACACATCGTCATTATCCTCGGCTTCCAGTTTGTGCAATGCGTCCGGGTGATGAATCACTGCATTCGCCGCCTCTACATATTCCTCCAGACTGGCAAAGCCCATTTCCATCCCATGCTTCTCATAGTGCTGGTTCAGAAGGCGCTCATTGCGGAAAGAGTACACCGTTTCCCGGGTGTCCTCCAGCCAGTCGGCAGACTGCGCCTCCTCCAGAAGGGTCTCCAGGGTATTGTCCACACCGGCTTCCGAAGCGGTACCCAATCCCGGCACGCCGTCTCCGTCAAAAAGCCGCGTCCCGCCAAGTAACAATATGATAACCACTGCCAGCACGCTGCCCAGCAGGGTCTGTTTTTTTCCTCTTCCCGATTTATTATCTGCCATCGTCATACTCCTGTATAAAAATATGCCAGCACACTAGCATGCCTCCTCAAATACCGACAGAATCAGTATTTCCACACTCATCACATCGTTCATGCGCCCGGTTTTCACCGCTTCTTCCGCCTCCACGCACTTGGTCAGGGCCTGCCGCAGCACGGCAGACTTAAACCGGGACGCCTGGCTCAGATATTTGCCCACTGCAAAGGGCGGAACCCCCAGGCCGGAAGCCATCTCCTTGTTGGACAGACCTTTGCTCTTCATGGCCCTGGCCTGGAGCAGCAGATTGCACTGTCTGGCAATCAGAAACAGAATCCGCATGGGCGGTTCTTTTAAAGTCAGCAGGTCATAGTAGAGTTGCAGCGCGTCTTTCCGGCGCTTTTCCGCAATGGCCGTCACCATGTCAAAAATATGGTTGGATACCCGGGTGGTACAGACTGCCTCCACATCCCCGGGTTCCACCACCTCCCTGTCCATACAGTAGCAGACCAGCTTTTCCAGCTCCATTTGAATGTTTTCCATATCCGTGCCTGTTTTATTCAGCAGCTGCAGCACCGTGCTTTCAGCGATCTTTTTTCCTTCTTTTCCCAGGACGCCCGCCACCCAGCGCTTCAGGGTCTTTTCATCCTGCGGGGCAAATTCCACTGCGCAGCCCTGGGACTGCACCGCCTTGTACAGCTTGCTGCGCTTGTCCACCTCCGCCTCCGTAAAGATCAGCACGGTGGATTCGTTCTGGTTCTTTAAGTATTCCGCCATTTGCTCGCCCTCGGACTTGAAAAGGCCGCTGTTGTCCATAAAGATCACCCGACGCTGGGCCAGAAAGGGCAGGGTCTCCGCCAGGTCGATGACTTCACCCACGGACAGGTTTTTGCCCTCGTAAAAATGATTGTTCATATTGTCGTCCGGGGCGCACAGCGCACTTTTCAGCTTATCCCGGTACTGGCGCTTTAAGTAACGCTCCTCCCCGAAAAGTAGGTACACGGGCTGAAACTGCCCTGATTTGATATCATTCTGTATCCGCTGCATGGGCTTCCTCCAAATTATAGGCGTCGGATTTTCCGTCAGACCTATTATATTGCATTTGTCCGGCAATGGCAATATCCGATTCGCCGGTATTCCGGAAGGCTACAGGGCCAGCTTCCCCACCCCCGGAGCCAGCTTCCTCACCCCCAAATACAACCCCGCTCCCAGACATCCTCCCAGAAAGTTCAGCAGCAGGTCGTCCACATCCACGCTGCGGCCGGTGAAAAGCTGACATGCCTCGATCAGAACCGGCAGTGCCAGACTGTAAGCCATCACAGAAAAAAACCTCTGTCTCTTCTTCCACAACAGCAAAAGTCCAAAGCCCCAGGGCATGAACATCACAATATTACCCACTATATTCACCAGAAAAATATCCGGAATGAAATGATTGAAAAACCCGGCAATGGTGCGAAAAGGAACCAGATTGATTCCCTCGCCGCTTTTGATCCGCAGGATGGCGGATTCTGCCATGGCTTTGGGAGATTGGTACTCTCCCTCCAGCACCAGCGCCAGCAACCCGGCCATAAAGACAACGAACCCCACCCAGACCCAGGCCCGGGCCGTTTTCTCTCTCCAGGGTCTGCGCGCCAGCAGGCAGACGGGCAGAACCGCAAGCATAATTATCCCCAATTTTATGATGTACTTCCACATACTGTTTTCCCTTTCGAAACTCCGCCCCTTTTTTCCTCCAATTAGTGCACCCGACCTGTGCCTTTCGGATTTCGTAAGACACTACCTAAAAGAGAGCGGACAAATTTACGCGCCAAGCATCCAGGCGATTCCCGCCGCCGTCCGCCGGGCAATATTCTTAAAATGGTTTCCCGGATTCAGCTGATACATGACTTCGATCCCCTGTTCCCTGCGCAGCGCGGCAATGGCTTCCGTGTGCTCCCGCACTGTTTTCATATAGGGATTCCCTGTCCTGTCCTCCCTGTCGCCCAGAGAGAAATAGGCATGGGTGGGCTTTCCCGCCATTTCATTGGAAAGCACATATTCCCGAAAACCCGGATACCAAAGTGAGCCTGAGATGCTGGCAACTCTGTGAAAAGCCCGCACCCTGTAAGAAGAATAGACGGCGAACAGCCCCGCCAATGAATACCCTGCGAGCCCTCTCCAGGCAATGGGACCCGGCACGGCCTTCTCTGCCGCCGGAACAATCTCCTCCTCCAGAATCCGCAGATACTCGTCGGCCCCTCCCCGGCAGGGCTGGGCGCCGGCAGACAAGGGAGGCATATCCCAGGGCGTCATATCACAGTGCCAGATCAGGTCACCCACAGTCACAAGGGAAAAATCCCTGGGGCCCATGTCCCCCAGCAGTTTGCAGACCGCCTCGCCCTCCTGTCCGGCGGTATTCAGATAGACCACAGGCCCTTCGGAGGAATCACCGGGATAAACCGTAATCCTTTTGTCCCATATGCGGAATTGCCAACCGCCGTTTTTCTCTCTCCTCATCTCATTTTCCCTCTTGTATCTCTTCCTATTCTTTCTTATTCCCTTGCTGCTCTCTAACTGTTCACTGCCTGCTCCCTTACTATTCCTTTCCTGCTCTCTCGCCGTTCCCTTCCTACTCCCTTGCTGTCCCTTTCCTGCTCTCTTGCCATCCCTTTCCTGCTCCCTCGCCATTCCCTTCCTACTCTCTTGCTGTCCCTTTCCTGCTCTCTTTCTGTCTCTTTCCTGCTCCCTTGCCGTCTCTTTCCTGCTCTCTTGCTGTCCCTTTCCTACTCCCTCGCCATTCCTTTTCCTGCTCCTTCGCCGTTCCCTTCCCTACTCCCTCGAAAAGCCCCAGTGCTCCCCAGGCTGTACCCCCTGCTGCCTTCCCTCTCTGCCCTACTGTCCGTCAACATAACAGTTCAGCAGATAGCTTTTATAATCCTCCAGAGAAAAGACCTTATCCGAGCAGAAATCGCCATATCTCCCCACCAGTTCCCCCAGGCTTATATTTTTTGCCAGATTCAGCGCCAGGGTGTCCTCCTCCAAAACTCTGCGGATCAGTTCATCCCTGTCATCCCTTTTCAGATTGCCGATTTCCCAGTTGGGCGTCATATGTGTAAAATTGAAAAACACATCATATGTATTGGAAATGTTCAGTACGATGTCTTCCTCATTATGGTAGATGACGCAGCCCTTCTCCTCCTTCAGCTGCCTGCACCACTCCCTTTCCGGCTTCTGTTCGTCATAATTCGGGAAATAAGGAATCAGTTCCCGGGGGATATCCTGTTTATTGATTCGGATTCCATATAGTTTACGATTTTCTCCGTCACATGACCCCGCATGAACAAAAAAGGAAAATTCGGAGCCGAACGCGGCGCATCTCTCGTACAGTCTGCGTTTTTCGATAAGAGAAAGCAGACCTGCCACCTCCTCCTTGTTTTCCTCATTGATAAATGCCTGCCAGCGGGGGGCTATCTCATTTTCGATGAGTATTTCCGTGGTCTGCAAAAGTTCCCGGAATGCCCCCTTTCTGCCCACATACTCATCCGTATACCGCTCCAGCCCAAAAAAAGTCAGCTGTAGCTTTTGTACCCCCACTTCCTTTAGGAACTTTACATACTGTCGGTCCCGGACTATGCGCCAGAAGCTTCCCAGTTCAAAGCGCCGGGGCGCGATTCCCCTGGACAGACGCCTGTCTCTTTCCCAGCGCTCCCTGTAGTTCTCACAGAAATCCGGCTCTCTCAGCCAACTGTAAAAAGTTATATTTTCAAAAAAGGGCTCAAAATATTGGAAAATCCACTCATCCGCCCCCTCCTCCATCCTTCTGTTGGGCATATGTCCCAGCCAGCAATGTCTGCACCGATTGGGACAGCCATACAAATCTACCACCAGTGACAGATGCTTATCCGAAGTTTTCATATCAAAAATACCTCCTATCCTGCCGTATAATCCGCCAAATCTCATTCCTCGGGAACTGCAAAATCCGCAAATGGATATTCCCCTATCTCTTCTGCAATGATCCTGCCGCACAGATTGAACCAACTCCCGCATTTGTCCAGGATGATGGCGTCACTGGTGATCACATTCTCCAGGGTTTCCAGGACTGCGTCCACATTGTGAATAAGCTCAAACTGCAAATCAAAAGGATATTCCCCCAGCAGCGCTCCGATCCGCTCCTTCAGTCTGCCGGAATTGGATACCGGGGAGTCCAGATAGGACACCGCTTTGCCGACCCCGCCTTTTTCCAGCATCCGGCCCACCATCTCGATGGCCCGGGTGGTCTTGTCGATCAGGCGGTAAGTGCCCCTGAGAGCCGCCAGGTCCCGCACCGTTCCGTCCATGCATCTCAGCAGCAGGGAATCGGACAGGGCCACCTGCGCTCCTGTGAGGACACAGCTCTCACCAATGCCAGTCGCTGTCTCTCTGAAAGCAGATAATGGTTGCCCACAAACACCGAAGCCCCCTTGATGGGATACCCCTGATTTAACAGATAATACAGGTTCTGCGCCGCCCTGCGGAGTTTGGGAACCGCATTGCCCCCAAACTCCGCCTGATCGTCAGGGGCATATCCCCTCTGTACGTTTTTGCACATAATGTTCCCCCCCTAAGTCTTCCCATTCCTTTCCCATATACTACTCTATTGGACAGGGGGTATCAATATATTTTTTTATTTTTATATGTTTCCATATATAATTGTTTCCGTGACAGGCGAATCGTCACAGCACCGCTCTCCGGCGTCTGTACAATCCGGCTTCCCGCTTCCGCCAGCCGCGCCAGCGTTTCCCCATGGGGATGCCCATAAGAATTGTCCAGACCGGCGGAGACCAGCGCTAAGCGGGGCGCTGCCCCCCGCAGAAAGCCCTGGGAAGTGGAATACCGGGAACCATGATGGGCCACTTTCAATACATCCACCCCCGGCAGAGACAGATCTTCCAGGTATGCCGTCAGTTCCCTCTCCCCCTGCCCCTCCACATCCCCGGTGAGCAATATGCGGAACGCTCCCTGTTCCAGCAGATAACAGGCGGAAGAGGCATTGCTCTCCCCCGAATAGCCTTCGGCGGGCCACAGACATGTCAGCCGAAAATCCCCCTGCTGCCAGCCCATGCCCTGAGAGAGATAATGCACCTGACATCCCGCCTCCCGGGCCAGTTCCCGCAGCTGTGCCAGGGAATCCGGCAATGATTCCTCCACCCCTGGAAGATACAAGGCCTTGAGCCGCAGCCCCTTACTGTCCGTCAGCAGTTCCTTCACCGCGTTTATATGGTCCTGGTCCCCGTGGGACACAAAGATTCCGTCCACTGTGTCAAAACCCCGATATTTCAAATAGGGAATCAGCACATACTCTCCCACACGGCTCCGGCTGCTGCTTCCTCCGTCAAACAAGTAGACCTGTCCCTGGGCGGTGCGCACACAGACACAATCCCCCTGGCCCACATCCAGCATGGTAAAAGTAAAATCCCGGTCCCAGCGCCCGGCAAAAAGCAGGACCGCCATGGTCAACAGCACCAGTCCCGTTCTTCCCTTTCTGCAATGTCGTCCCTTCCGGGATTCCCCTTTTCCGGTCAGCAGAAAGACCGTAAAGGCCAAAATCCCATAGTATCCCGCTATCTGCCACAATTCAGGACGACCGGTAATCCACAGATGTCCCGGCAGGCATTGGGCCAGTCTACAGATTCCCTCGTATAGTTCCAATATCCCCAGCACGACCCATCTCGCAGGCAGCATGGCTGGAAAGGCCATCAGAATTAATCCCCCTGCCAGCAGCAGCCCCATCAGAGGCAATACGGCCAGGTTCAACAATATGCCATAGGCTGGAATCTGATAGAAAAAGTAAAGCTGGACGGGTAATGTGGCCAGGGTAATGGACAGACTTGCCAGCAGTCCCTGCAGCAGGTTTCGCAGCAGGACCAGACTCTTTCCTGTCAGGTTCCCACCAGCCAGTCTCTTTCCAACCGGTTTCTCTCTGCGCACAGCCCTGTCCAGTCCCGTATAAATGGGCAGTTCCAGCAATGCGGGATATACCAGTCCCATCCCCGCCACGGCCCCAAAGGACAACAGAAACCCGCAGTGGTACGCCAGCCTGGGATTATGACAGATCATTCCTGCTGCCAGCACCCCCATGGCCGTGAGCATATCGTAATGCCTACCCCATATCTCTCCCAGCATGCGGATCAGGTACATGCCTATGGCCCGGACCGCCGAGATGCCCCAGCCAACCATTCCCCCGTAGAGCAGGATCATACATCCGCCGGCCGCGGCGGCGGGCATGATTGGACAGCCCCACCGGCGCAGAAGCCCATACAGCCCCATACCCAGCAGGCTAATATGCAGCCCGGAGATGGCCAGCACATGGGCAATGCCGTTATCCTGATACAGTTCCTTCAAGTCCTGGTCCAGCCCGTCTTTTTCTCCCAGCAGCATCCTGGCTAACACCGATGCCTCCCTGGGGGGAAGCCCCCGATAGAGCCGATCCTTTAGAAAACCCCTGAGACGCAGCAACCCCTCCCGGACCCACCAGCAGCCTTTATCACTGCCCAGAAGCCGGGCCTGTTTCAACTGCCCCGCCACCCCGGTAATCAGATGATAGTCCGCGCTGTCCCATTCGCCCGGGTTTGTCCCATGGGGATAGAGTTCCAGCCGGCCCTGCACCGCCACCCGGCTGCCCAGTCTGACCTGCCCTTCCTGTAACGGCGGCGCCGATCCCCCCGGCATCTGAGCATATGCCGCCTGCTTGGCTGCCTCCCCATCCACTGTGAGTTGACACACCAGCCTGTCTTTTATAGTTTGTTCCGAAATATTCGGGACAGATGTCTTGTCCCCCGATTCCGCATCAGACGATACGGTAACAGATCTCAGATAAAGAAACAGAACTTCCTCACCGTACAAAGTACGGACTTCTCTGTGGTATACCTGGCCGGTCACAGTCACCGGCTGTCCCCGCCCTTCCCCGGAAAACCCATACTCCCGGGATAACCGGGATTCCCAGGGCGGCGGGTCCGCCAGTCCCTGCCAGAGCACAATAACCGTAACCAGCGCCATACAGCCGCAGAAAAGCGGCCTCCGCATTCCTCTCAAACACACTCCATTCCTCCCGCCGCCGCGGGCTTTTCTGCGCTATTCCAAATTTGTCACAATATCCAAATTACGCTCAAAATATGTGGTAAAACTGTATTTTTCCCGATAAGTGCCGGAATTGTCTCCATTAATCGAGATCTGGACCCGATTCACATTGCTCAGTTCCACCAGGGAATTGGTGATGGAGTAGATGGTGGCCTCCGCCGTCACATTGTAAGGCTGTGTCAGAAAAGTCTCATCCAGATTGACATAACACACTCCGTCTTTCACTGTCACGCTGGCCACCTTGGTAGACGGATTGATGGTGGGATACAGCCCTTCCCGGCTGGGCCCTTTGATCAATTCCTCTACGATCAGTTTTTCCAGGGAAATATTGGTGCTGTACTCTCTGGTACGGTTGGCGGCAATAAGCCGGTCTCCCGCCTCATTGGCAAAATACAGTTTTAACTTGACTTCCTCATAGGTATTGATGGCATTTCCGTCGTTTTCCACAAACTGGTCCCTATTCATGGTGGAAACGATATTTCCCAGGGAATCCAGCAAAGGATTGCCGTTCACGGTGATAAATACAAAGTTGATCTGGGGCAGCTGGGTCAGCGTCTTCACAATGGCCGCCCTCACCAGTACCTCTGTGGTCGCTGACAGACTATTGTAACTCTCCGACATATCCAGATGCACTTTTCCCATGTTCACATCCATGCCCTGCACCTGAAACCCCATATTCAAAGGCGCTTTGTATTCCAGCTTTGCCGGGGTGGTTGCCAGTGCGGTCATAAGTTCCGTCACCTGGCTCTCCAGATCCTCAGCCACTATTTCATACGTATGCATCTCTATCTTTGTCTCGGCGTTGCTCACATAATACACGGAGTAAGTCCTGGTCTTGTCCTCCTGCTTGCCCTCACAGGAGACAAGAGACAACAGACAGAACAATAAAAGCAGCGCCGCCACGATTCGTTTCATCTTTATACCCCATGTCCGCTTTGGCGGACTCAAAATCAATAGTTGAAAGCGCTTTTTTTTCAACCTTTTCCTCCTGCCTCTTTACTGCGCGATATAGTTCAGGGGAATCTTAACCAGGAAGGTGGACCCTTCCCCTTCCGTGCTGGTCACGGTGATGGAACCCCTGTGCATCAGCACGGCGTTCTTAGTGATGGCCAAGCCCAGGCCGGTGCCCCCGATCTCCCTGGAGTGGGATTTTTCCACCCGGTAAAAACGCTCATAGATTTGCGTCAGACAATCCTCGGGAATGCCCATGCCGGAATCGCTGACCTCAAAAGTGAAATACTGATGATCTGCATCCAGCACCACTTTCACCCATCCATGTTCCTTATTATACTTGATGGCATTCTCCACCAGGTTGGACATCACCAATGTCATCTTGACCTCGTCCACTTCCGCCGTCACGGGACGCACGCTCTCAAACACCACCTCCACGTCCTTCTTCCGGGCGATGGGGCGCAGGCGCTTCAATATGAGTTCTGTCAAATCATTGATATTGACGGCGGCGATATTCAGGCCCGACACTTTCTTGTCCATCTTCACAAGGGTCAGCAGATCCGTGATTATCCGATTCTCCCGGTCGATCTCCGACACAATATCTTCCAGGAACTCCTGATACAGTTCCGCAGGCACCTCCTCCTGCACCAGCAGGGAATCCGCCAGCACCTTCATGGAAGCCAGAGGAGTCTTCAACTCATGGGATACATTGGAAACAAACTCCTGCCGGGAATCGTCCAGCACTTTCATACGCTGGAGCAGCTGGTTGAAAGCCTCCACGATATGTTCCGTCTCTGTCAGGTCCGGGACCGAAATGCTCTCATTGCTGTACCCTTCCTTCACCCTGCTGATGGCTCTGGTGACACGCTCAAAAGGCCTGGCCAGCACCACGGCCAACACCAATGCGATCGTCACAATGACCATAATCATCAGTGTCTCCAGAATGATTGCCTTACGGTTTAAAATATCCATGGTATCCATGATATAGTCGGTGGAGATGCTGGTCAGCATCACCCCTTTGACCCGGGGATCCGGCTGTTTTACGCCTCCCACCACCACTGCTCCCGTGTTCTCTTCCTCTTTGCCCACATTCTGGTTGTCTATAATGGGAATGGTCATCTCTATGTATCCATTCCGATCATCATAATTGGAAAGGCTCTCCCCCATGAAGCATTTGATTACTTCTTCCGAGATAATTGTCTTTCCCTCACTGATTGCGTATGTATCCTTTATAATACGCAGGTTGCCGCTGATGATCTGCACTCTTCCGTCATACAGATTGGACAGCATCTCCAATTCCGCGTTGATCACCCGGAAGCTGCTGCTGTTTGAGTATTCCGCACTGAACCCGGGGGAACTCTGCATGGCCAGATAATCCTCGTTGATCAGATGGTCCGCTATGACCCTCAGCTGGCTCTGCACCGCCGCCGTCCGAAGTTCCACGGCCCGCTCTTCGTAATTCCGCATGATCCCATAGCGCATGGCAACGCTGGGAATGGTGCCCACCACCAGCACAATCAGGAAAATCCTGACACGCAGGCTGCGGAAGCTGAGGTTCTGATGATAAAATTCTCTGATTTTAATAAGATATTCTTTCAGCATGGTTTATACATTGTAGAAATAGTACCCTACCCCCCACTTAGTATGCACATATTGGGGCTCGCTGGGATTGCTCTCAATCTTTTCGCGTAATCTCCTGATATGTACATCTACCGTCCGCACATCGCCGGGATAGTCGGAACCCCAGACGATCTTAAGAAGCGCTTCCCGGCTGTATACCTTGTTGGGATTGGTCATAAGCAATTCCAGCACTTCAAATTCCTTGGCCGTCAGGCCGATCTCCCGGCCCGTGATATAAGCCCGCCTGCCTTCGCAGTCCAGCCTCATCTCGCCGCTGACCAGATCCCTGCGGGCCTCCGCCTGCCCCTTCTTGGGCTCTACACGGCGCATAATGGCCTTGATTCTGGCCTTTACTTCCAAAATGTTAAAGGGCTTGGTGATATAGTCGTCCGCGCCGTACTCCAAGCCCAGGATCTTGTCCATGTCATCTCCCTTGGCCGTGAGCATGATAATGGGTACATTGGAGAATTCCCTGATCTGCTGGCACACTTCAAAGCCTGTCAGCTTTGGCAGCATAATATCCAGAAGGATAATGTCGTACCGATTAGCCCGGGCCAGTTCCAGAGCCTCCTCCCCGTCATAGGCACAGTCCACCTGCATGTCATCCTGTTCCAGGCTGAACCGTATCCCCTTTACGATCAGTTTCTCATCATCCACTACCAAAGCCCTTTTTGCAGCCACTTTTGTCAACCATCCTTCCCTTAGCACTCATTTTTCCTCAGCCAATATTCAATTTACCGTTATTTGATCCCTGATCTTCTCGTAAGTGCTTTCCTTGATGCCCGGGACCTGCATAATCTCTTCCACGGCCCGAAAACCACCGTGTTTCTCCCGGTAAGACAGAATGTCTGCCGCACGGCTCTCACCGATCCCGGGCAGAGTCTGAAGCCCGGCGCTGTCCGCAGTGTTTAAATTGACCAGACCTCTGTTCTCCGCATCGTCCGCCAGCTCCTCGCCTAAAGCCGGGATATACAATTTCTCTCCGTCCCGAAGCACAGCCGCCAGATTTACCGCCGCCTCATGGGCTTCCCCGGACAATCCGCCCGCCGCCTCCACTGCCTCCCAGGCCCGGCTGCCTTCGGGCAGCATCACGATCCCCGGCCGACACACCTGACCGCAGACATGAACACAGATCTGCCTTAAGGCTTCCTGCCGAAACTCCGGCTCCTCTTCAGGCAGTTCCTTCCGGGAGGGCAATTCCACATCCCCGCCCAACTCCCGGACATATTCGTTTCCCGCCTCTTCCCGGTCAAAATACAGGATCTCTCCGCTGCGACTGCAGCCGCTCAAGACCAGCGACATCCAAAAGCATACAAGAATAAATTTAGGTTGTATTATCCTCATCATAGTTCCTTTCCCCTGCGGTACTCGGAATGCCTCTCTATGCTGATAGATTTATTGTATCGGATGTATTTTCCCTTGACAAGTAGAAAATACTTAAATTTTATTAATTATTACGCGGTCATTTCCATTTAAATACAATAATACCCGCAATCGCTATGGCCATACCCAGGGCCTTGCGCCACTCCCAGGGCTGCTTCTCCACGCCGAACCATCCAAACAGTTCGATCACATAGGCAACCAGAAGCTGCGCCACCACGATTAGCATTACCGCCCGGGCCGGCCCCAGCGCCTCCATGCCCTTTATGACCGTATAGGTGATAAAGGCACCGATTGCACCTCCCAGCAGCATATATTTGGGTTCCACCTTAAGGGGCGCCAGCAGACTGCTCCTGTCCGTGATCAGCCATGCCCCCAGACAGACCAGCAGCGCGGTAAACTGCACAAAGGCACTGGCAACCCATATACTGGAATTTTTTGTCACCTGGGTATTGAACACACCCTGAACGCTCATCAGCGCTCCCGATATAAGAGCAATAAAAAAACCAATCATCTCTCTGTCCTTTCTGAATTAGAGTCTCATTTATAGGATATCCTGATGATTGGTTCCGTATGCGGAAAATATTCAGTTTTTAACAATCTGCGTGCGCATCTGCTGATCCAGCTGCTCCACCAGGCTGCTCACATCCTCCCCGTTCCACACTCTGGCGATCAACACTTCCAGCTGAATCCAGTAATTGCTGGCCTCCATCAGCTTGGGAATGGGCATACTGTCCCCATACTCCTCCAGAAATATCTGCAGGGGGCCGTTGTCCTGATTGACGGTGCGGTTGGCGGATGCCTTTCCCGTGTGCTCATACAGGTTCTCCGCATAGCCGTCCACCAGGTAGGCGGCAAAGGCATTGGCCAGTTCCTGGTGTTGGGAATAGCCGTTGACAGCCACCGCACTGGTCACAGACATGGAGCGGCCTGCCAGTTCCCCGCTGGGATCCGGCATCAGAGCCACGCCGTAATCATAGGCAAAACTTCCGTCCGCCTTGGCCTGGGCCAAAATCGCCGCGGCATCTGTTGTGGCAATGGTGAACACCAGCTTTCCCTCCAGAAAGTCCTGCAGCACCGAGTCGTAAGTCACTTTGGAAGAGTCAATGGAGAAGAACTGGTTCAGTCCCTGATAGATCTCCAGGCTGGCAATGGATTCCGGATTGTATATGTCGATCCGGCTCCTGTCATCTCCGGCTTCTCCCCCCAAATTCATATAATTGCCCACAAAGGAATAATTATAAAAAATGTCGGATACATCCCAGGAAAAAATTCCTTCCACCGTCTCGGGGGGATCAAAGCTATCCGCCATCTGAAGGATGTCACTCACCGTGGCCGGCACTGCCTCGTTAAAAAACTGCTCCGTCCGCAGCGCCAGGGTCTCTTCATCGAATTCTACGGCCGCGTTTTCCTCGTCGGGAAGTTCGTCCAACTCCTCAAATTCCCCCTCCCCGTCGGCGCCGGTCTCCGAATCCGCCTTACCCGCCTGCTGCCTGGCCCACTCATACAGATAAGTCTCATTGTAAAGCAGGGCGCTGGTCTCATAGTACAGGGGATAAGCCACCTGTTTTCCGTGATAGGACACCGCCGACAGCGCCGCCTTGGGAAAATGAGCCTCGTCCATCACGCCCGCCGCGTCCTCCACCGGCACTGCCAGTCCTGCCAGATAGGCTTTTTCCAGCAAGTCGTGACTGATCAGATAGGCGTCCGGCATGGCCGGCATATCCTGCTCCTCCCCCAATGTGGCTCTGTTTATGGTCTCCAAATAGTCGTTCTCCGCTATATAGTAGGGAAAGACCCGCACATTATGGGCCTCCCCGAAAGCTACGGCGGCGCTGTTGATATAATCCGTCAGAGCCTCGTCCCCATACCAGATGCGTATGGTTTCCTTCTGGTTCAGAAACGCCAGCGGGTTCTGCTGCGCGTCCTCGCTGTCCCAGTCTATGAAGCTGCCCGCGTAAAGCCCGGTGGTCAATGTCCCCAGCACCAGCACTGCAACAATTCTATCGGTAATATGCATAATTTCCTCATTCCTCTATACAACTATCCAATAATTCTATCATGGCATCCACCTCCGCCCTGCCGATCACCAGCGCGGGCACAAAGCGGATGATATGGGAACCCGCGTTAATCAGGATCAGCCCCTTTTCCAGGGCCCTGTTAATGATGTCTGCCACAGGCTTTCGGAATACCAGACCCTGCATCAGCCCTATACCCCGGTGGGTCTCGATGCAGTCGTGTCTGCGGGCCAGTTCTTCCAGCTTTTCGCTGAGATAAGGACCTACCTCCCTCACATTCTCCAGCACCTTCTGCTCCTCAAACAACTCCAGCACCTTGCAGATGGCCGCCGCCGCCAGAGGATTGCCGCCATAGGTGGTTCCATGATCTCCTGCCGTCAGGGAATTCCGGGCCACTCTCTCAGTCATCAGAAACGCGCCCACCGGCACGCCGCAGCCCAGCGCCTTGGCCGTAGTCATGATATCCGGCTTCACGCCATAGCGCTGCCAGGCAAACATATATCCGGTGCGCCCCATACCGCATTGGATCTCGTCCAGTATGAGAAGGATATCCCTCTCGTCACAGAGCGAGCGCAGTTTTTGCAGGAAGTCTTCCTCCGCGGGATAGATCCCTCCCTCCCCCTGCACCGTCTCCAGAATAATGGCGCAGGTCCTGTCCGTCACCTGGGCCATCACGCTGTCAAAATCATTCATCCGCGCGAAACGGATATTGCCGATCATTGGTTCAAAGGCTTCCCGGTATTTGGGATTGCCTGTCACCGAAAGCGCCCCCATGGTCCTGCCGTGAAACGAATGTTCCATGGCAATGATCTCATGGTCCGTGCGCCCGTCCTTCAGCCAGGCATATTTTCTGGCGGCCTTGATGGCTCCCTCCACGGCTTCCGCCCCGGAATTGGTGAAAAAGACTCTGTCCATACCGGACACTTCCTTGATCTTCCGGGCCGCCTCTATGGCAGGCAGGTTGTAATAATAGTTGGAGGTATGGATCAGCTTGTCAATCTGGGCCTTCAGCGCATCGTTGTACGCTTTGTTGTTATAGCCCAGGGCAAATACGGCGATGCCGGACACGAAATCCAGGTAGCGCTTCCCCTCCATATCGTAGAGATATACGCCGTCGCCTTTTTCCAGCACCACCTGATAGCGGTTGTAGGTATGAAGCAGCGCTTTCTCCGCCTCGTCGATATATTCTTTCATCATTGGGAAAGCCCTCCCATTTCTTCGTCATTGATAATCGCCGTTCCCACGCCGTTGTTGGTGAAAACCTCCAGCAGCAGGCTGTGGGGCACCCGGCCATCCAGGATATGGACTCTGTTCACGCCGCCCCTGATGGCGGAAGTACAGTTGGACAGCTTGGGCAGCATGCCGCCGCCGATAAAGCCGCCGCCGATCAGTTCGTCCGCCTCGGAAGCCGACAGGCGGGAGATAAAGCTGGACTTGTCCTGAATGTCCTTATACAGTCCTTCAATGTCGGTAAGGAATACCAGCTTGTCCGCTCCCACGGCTTTCGCGATGGCACAGGCCGCATCATCCGCATTGATATTGTAAGTCTGGAAATGTTTATCCAGCCCGATGGGAGCCACGATGGGCAGGAAGTCCTTCTCCAGCAGATCATAGAGCACCTTGGGGTTGACTTCGGTGATATTACCCACAAAGCCGATGTCCTGACCGTCCGCGTATTTTTTCTCCACGGTGAGCAGGCCGCCGTCCTTGCCGCTGATCCCCACGGCGTTGACCCCCAGTTCCTGCACCATGGTCACCAGGCCCTTGTTTACCTTGCCCAGCACCATCTCCGCCAGTTCCATGGTCTCGTCGTCGGTGACCCGCAGACCGTTTACAAATTTGGCCTCCTTACCCACTTTTTCCACCCAGCGGCTGATCTCCTTGCCGCCGCCGTGGACGATGATGGGCTTGAAGCCCACCAGCTTCAGGAGAGTCACGTCCTTGATCACATTTTTCTGCAGTTCCTCATTGCTCATGGCACTGCCGCCGTATTTGACCACAATAATCTTGCGGTTGAATTTCTGAATGTAGGGCAATGCCTCGATCAGGGTCTCCGCCTTGTGCATCACCAGTTCCATATCCTTTTCCATATATCTTCCTCTCTTCTTACAGATTCCTCTGCCGCTTAAAGATCCCGTTTAACGGTTTACTCTGCTATTGCGTTGGCCAGCCGCCGGATCTGCTCCCGGCTGTCAGCGTTTAAAACAGATTTCACCGTGACCACCGGCTCTGCCAGCACACAGTCCCTGAACCCTTCCACATACTCCTTCATCAGCTTTCCGGCCATAGGAGCCCAGGAACCGTTCTCCAGGATTCCCACTGTTCTCTTCTGATAGTTTTTCAGCTTCAAATGATAGAGAAAATCTTCCATGCAGGGGAACAGGCCCCCGTCATAAGTGGCCGCCGCCAGCACCAGCCTGTCGTATCGGAAAGCATCCTCTATGGCCTCCGCCATATCATCCCGGGCCAGGTCAAACAGGCTCACCTTCTGTCCTTTCTCTTCCAGCAGCGCTGCCAGTTCCCTGGCGGCGGCTGCCGTATTGCCGTGGATGGAGGCAAAGGCGATGGTAACACCCTCATCTTCCGGACGGTAGCTGGACCAGATTTCATATTTTTCCAGATAATGGGGCAGATTTTCCTTCAGCACCGGGCCGTGAAGAGGGCATATGATTTGTATGTCCAGCGCCGCCGCCTTTTTAAGCAGGGCCTGTACAGGCGCTCCGTATTTGCCCACAATATTCATATAGTAGCGGCGCGCCTCACAGTCCCAGTTCTCCTGGGTGTCCAGCGTCCCGAACTTGCCGAAACCGTCTGCCGAAAACAGAATCTTCTCCGCCTCCTCGTAAGATACCATGACCTCCGGCCAATGTACCATGGGAGCCATATAAAAGTGCAGGGTATGACGGCCCAGACACAAACTGTCCCCTTCCTTGACCTCCATTTTTCGGCCGCTGAAATCCATGGTAAAAAACTGAGGCAGCATGGCAAAGGTCTTGGCACTTCCCACCACCATCAGTTCCGGATACTTTTCGCAAACCCTCTGGATATTGGCGGCATGGTCCGGCTCCAGGTGGGATACCACCAGATAATCCGGCAGACGCCGGGACGTATTGTCCAATTCCCGTTCCAGATTGGCAAGCCACTCCTCCGTGGCCCTGGCGTCCACGGTATCCATGATGGCGATTTTTTCGTCCACAATCAGGTAGGAATTGTAAGATACCCCATTAGGCACCCTGTACTGGCTTTCAAACAGGTCGATCTCATGGTCGTCGCAGCCGATATAACGCACCGCGTCCGATATTACTGCTTCACTCATATATTTCCTCCATTATAGTTCCGCATATCTCCTTGCGACGCACAGTCCTGATGATCTATATAGGGCCGCAGGAGCGTCCCTATATAGATCAGGGCGCCTACAGGAGATATGCTGTTTTATTGTTTTATGTATTCTTATGAACGGTAATCCGCATTGATTTTCACATAGTCATAGCTGAGGTCGCAGCCCCAGGCCGTGGCCTGGGCATCGCCCATATGCATATCCGCCACCACCGTGACTTCGGGAGCGGAAAGGATTCTGGTGGCCTCCTCTTCGCTGTAGGGAACAGGGCTCCCCTGGCTGTACACCTTGGCCTTGCCCTCCCGGCTCTCGAACCACAGATCCACCCTGTCCGGATCAAAACTGACGCCGCTGTATCCCAAAGCGCATAAAAAGCGGCCGAAATTGCAGTCATGGCCGTAGATCGCCGCCTTGCTCAGAGAAGAGCAGATCACGGATTTGGCCAGAATACGGGCATGCTCCTTTGTATCCGCGCCGATCACTTTTGCCTCAAACAGGCAAGTCGCCCCCTCTCCGTCCCCGGCCATTTTCCGGGCCAGATAGACAGAGATAAAGTCCAGTGCCTGGCAGAAAACGTCATAGTCCGCCCCCTCGGATGTGATCTCCTGATTGCCTGCCTGGCCATTGGCCAGCACCAGCAGCGTGTCGTTGGTGGAGGTATCCCCGTCCACCGAGATCATATTGAAAGAATCCACCACCGTGGCGCTCACCGCCCGCTGCAGCATCTGTCTGGAAATATTCACATCCGTGGTCAGAAATGCCAGCATGGTACACATATTGGGGTGAATCATGCCGGAGCCCTTGCACATGCCGCCGATGGTCACGGTCCGGCCGCCGATCTGCACTTCCACCGCAATCTCCTTGGAGACCGTGTCGGTGGTCATGATGGCCTGGGCGGCAGCCAGCCCCCCCTCCCGGCTGTGCTCCCTTGCAGCGGCCAGCTTTTCAATCCCGGTGCAAAGCCGCTCCACAGGCATGGCCATACCGATGACGCCGGTGGAAGCCACCAGCACCGCCTCCGCCGGGATCCCCAGCAATTTCCCCGCACATTCCGCCTCCGCTCTGCAGCAGTCCATGCCCGCCTGCCCCGTACAGGCATTGGCAATGCCGGAATTCACCACCACCGCCTGGGCATAGGGGGACTCCGCCACCACTTTCTGATCCCATCTCACCGGCGCCGCCTTTACCACATTGCTGGTAAAAGTACCCGCCACCCTGCAGGGTGAAGTACTGTAGATCAGTGCCATATCCTTCCTGTTCTGATATTTTACTGCCGCCTCCGTGCCTGCGGCCTCAAACCCTTTCGCTGCGGTCACTCCGCCGTCAATCTGTTTCATTTATTTTCTCCTCATATTTAAGTTCCGCGTATCCCCGAATAACACACTTTCCGGGTGATAACAATATGCCCGCTTCCGCGCTCATATTGTTATCAGTGCGCTGTCCGCCCCCTACTGGTTAAATGCGGTGATGTTGGCTTCGTTTAATGTGAAATCATAGTAGTTCAGATCCTGCCGCTTTGTCCATCCGATGGTGTTCCAGAAAGCATTTCCCACATCGTTACGGGTAAAGGCGATTAAACTTACCTTGTTGATTCCCTCCGCTTTCAGGGCATTCATGCAATGCACCACCATGGCCTTGCCGATGCCCAGCCGACGGTAATCCTCCCGCACGCACACATGGTACAGGCAGCCCCGCCTGCCGTCATGTCCGCAGAGGATACCGCCTACAACAGAGCCGTCCCGGGCCAGGGCCACCACGCTGCTCTCCGGGTTCCTTTTTAAGAAGCGCTCCACACCCTCCCGGGAGTCGTCCAGGCTTCGGATGCCGAATCCCCGAATGGTCATCCACAGGGCGTAAAGCCCCGGATAATCCCCGGCGTTCATTGTCCGTATCTCAAATGTTTTCTCCTGCATTAATTTTCCTCTCTTACATCGTCAAAATCAGACTGGGGCTTTTCGGATAAAATCATACGTATTTCTGTGTTGACCGTACCCAAAGTAATCTGCTTCCTGGTTCCGTCCGGCAGAAAACCATACCGCCGGTAAAAACCAATCGCCCGCCGATTGCTCTCCAGAACCCAAACCGCGATCTTTTCATACCGGGAAAGTCTCTGGGCGGCGGCAGACATAAGCGCATACCCCACTCTCCTGCCATAGTATGCTTCCAAAATATAGATGGCATATATCTCGCCCGTCTCCGGCAGGTTTTCATCCCAGCTGGGGCCATATCCCACAAAACCCACCACTTTTTCGCCGTCCTTGGCCACGAGAATATGGTCCGGCCAGCGAAATGCAATGTCTGTGCATTTTTCCAGGGTAAGTTCCTCAAGATAGGCCTGGTCCACAAGGCCGGGGTAAGTCTCCTGCCAGGCTTTCCAGTGCACATATGCCTTGCCCCGGATCTCGGCATCGGATTCCATCGGTTTTATCCGTATATCCATCTTTTCCTCCCCTGGGCCCATGTCTTCCGATTTAGAAGCCCTCCCCCTATTCCCGTTAAATCGGTCCATGCTTTCATGCGAAATGTGGCACAGATCTTACGAAAAGCAGGACAAATCCTATGGAAAGCAGGGCACCAGTTCCAGACCTTCGCTCTCCGGCAGTCCAAAGAGCAGATTCATGTTCTGTACCGCCTGTCCCGCCGCGCCTTTTACCAGATTGTCCAGAGCCCCCATCAAAATGATCCGGCCTGTGCGCTCATCAATGACAAAATTCACATCCACATAGTTGCTGCCCTCCACCCACTTGGTCTCGGGACAGACCCCCTGATCCAGCACACGGACGAATTTTTCTCCGGCGTAATACCGATCATAGACAGCCTTGATTTCCTCATAGGAGGGCAGACTACCGTCCGCTCCGGGAATCAGCCGGGCATATTCCGTCACCAGAATGCCCCGGTTCATGGGCACCAGATGGGGGGTAAAATTAATCACCAGGGGCCGTCCTGCCGCATAGCCCAACTGCTCCTCGATCTCCGGGGTATGTCTGTGGCCGGCCACACCGTAAGCCTTGATATTCTCGTTCACCTCACAGTAAAGGTTGGACACTTTGGCTCCCCGCCCCGCTCCCGAGGTACCGGACTTGGCGTCCACGATCAGGCTGTCCGTATCAATCAATCCCTCCTTCACCAGGGGATATGCAGTCAATATGGAGCAGGTGGTATAGCAGCCGGGATTGGCCACAAGCCTGGTCTGCTCCGTAATCTGTCCCCTGTTGATCTCGCACAGGCCATAGACAGCCTCTTGGATAAACTGGGGAGACTTATGCTCTATCTTATACCATTTCTCATATACGGCCACATCTTTAATCCGATAGTCCGCGGAAAGGTCCACCACTTTCACCTTCTGCAGAATCTCCTCCGTCAGGAGCCCTGCCAGAAAGCCCTGAGGAGTGGCCGTAAAAATCACATCCACTTCCTCCGCAAGCTGTGCCAAATTATCGTCCCTGCACACATCCTCCACTATCCGAAACATATTTCGGTATACATCACAATACCTCTGGTCTATATAACTCCTGGAGCCGTACCACTTGATCTCCACATCCCTGTGTCCCGTCAGAATCCGTACCAACTCACCGCCCGCATACCCGGTGGCCCCGATAATTCCCGCTTTTATCATATTACTCATCCTTTCGTTGGTAATGTCCTTTGTCCCTTCTGCCATCATACTCTATTTTAACATAAAAGACAACCGTTTCCTGTCGGCAGAGGATTTGCGTCTCCATATACGCGGCATTTCCCTCACCGGCTTTTCCTATCATTGCACAAAAAGTATATGGCGTCAAGAGGTTTTTGCATGATTATTCTTTTTTGCATAATATACTGTATATATTTTATGTCATATGCACATTTCGCGCCATATGCTGTATATTATTTATAATTTAGTCGGAACCTATGGGCATATGCTGACGCTCTTTCAGGCGCTGAAGTTCCTGCTGCAGCTGCGCAATCCTCTGGTCTTTTTCTTCCAGCTGGCGGATAGCGGCGGCTTTTTCCTGCCAAGCTGCATCCCTGGCCCGCTCCGCCAGCTCACGTTCCCTTACAAGTGTATTCATCTCCTTAATCTGTTTCTCCCTGGCCTTGCACTGCTCCCGGATCGCCTCATCCGCGGTAAGTTCATAAATGGTTTCAGCCGCGTCTCCCATTACCGGATTCTGTTCTGCTAACATTTTGAGTTCCTCCCATGTGGTGGCCTTAAAGAGCGACGCCCAGTAGTCGATCTTCCACTCCCGGTCCTCCTGGGTCGCTAATTCCATATGTTTTAAGTTTACCACACTCAGGGCAATCCTGTCAGTAAAAATGTGATGGTTTTTCACATTCATCATCATATATGTGGCATAGAATTCCGGATGTTCCGGGAACAAAGTAAAGTCCAGAAAGCCGATATGTATGGTCGGTTTTATTTCCATATAATCCTGTCCACTCTGCAGCCGGTCAAAATTGCGGCACAGATATGCCATGGATCTCTCGGGCCAGTTCCTGTAGTCTGCCACCTGCATCTCCAGATTGATCAATGTTTGGTCATTCAGCAGCACATTAATGTCCAGTACGAACGTCTTGCCGTCAAAATCTTCCGTTTGAACCGCGCCAAGCAAAATGGGATTCGTAACTTTCACACTCCGTATGTCCTCCTGCTGTAAATGCAGAAGTGAACAAATGAGGTGTTTCAGCACCTTCTGGTTTTTCTGCAGCAGGGCCTTGAACATATAGTCATTTATCAAAGTATAGGGCAGTTTCCCTGTAGCCCGCATGTATTGCGGCGCTCTGTTCGGTATCCCGGACTCCAAATAACTCATAAACATCTCTCCTTCTCATAATTTTATGTCAGCACCGGCAAATCACCTGTCCGTCCGCAAACCAGAAAAAGAGCGCAAAAATACTGGGAAACATAATAAAAGCAGTCGGGAAAAACATTGGCAAAACGCCGGAAAAATCCTATTGATTGACTTGATGCGAACAGTATAGCAGATACAGTTCCAAAACACAAGTAAAACATTCTTAGATGTCCCGTATTGGATGTCCCGCATGAATTTCTATTTTTGTGTATATTTATTCTTCCATTTTTCTATTATATACAGTTTTGTGTATATTTTATAGGTTTTATACAAAAACTTTCTTGTATTTTATTCACTATTAGGGCTTGCAATATTGTTCTGAAAAGTATATAGTATTTCCAGTACATAAATTCAAGCCATTATCCCACAGGTAAGACTTACATATTTTCCTGATGTATTGTCCATATTGCCCATTCCCCGGACACAGAAGGGAGTTTCGCAATTACCTGATCACGAAAGGAGCAAGATTGAAAATTAAAATTTTCAATCGCGAGATTTGTGTCTGCGCGCTGCTTGCCACAAACTCGTCATGCGCATAAAGCAGCGCAGAAATGAGGAAAAACATGAAAGAAAAAGTTGTTTTGGCGTATTCCGGCGGTCTGGATACCACCGCCATCATCCCCTGGCTGAAAGAGAACTACGACTACGAAGTCATCTGTGTATGTATTGACTGCGGACAGGCCGAGGAACTGGACGGCCTGGAGGAGCGGGCTAAGTTCTGCGGCGCGGAGAAACTGTACATTCTTGACGTGACCGATGAGTTCTGCGACGAGTATATTGTGCCCTGCGTGCAGGCGAACGCTGTCTATGAGAACAAATATCTGCTGGGCACTTCCATGGCAAGGCCCCTGATCGCCAAGAAACTGGTGGAAATCGCCCGCAAGGAAGGTGCGGTTGCCATTTGCCATGGCGCCACCGGCAAAGGCAACGACCAGATCCGTTTCGAACTGGGGATCAAGGCTCTGGCCCCGGATATCAAAATCATTGCCGCCTGGAGAAGCGATAAATGGAATATGGATTCCCGCGAGTCCGAGATTGAATACTGCAAAGCCCATGGCATTGATCTGCCTTTCTCCGCCGACTCCTCCTACAGCCGTGACCGCAATCTGTGGCATATCAGCCATGAAGGTTTGGAACTGGAGGACCCTGCCAACGAGCCTAACTATGAACATCTGCTGGTGCTGGGCACCACTCCCCAGAAGGCTCCCGACCAGGGCGAATATGTGACTCTGACTTTTGAAAAGGGTGTACCCACTTCGGTAAACGGTGAGAAGATGAAAGTCTCCGATATCATCCGCAAGCTGAACGAACTGGGCGGCAGACACGGCGTGGGCATTATCGACATCGTGGAGAACCGCGTGGTGGGCATGAAATCCAGGGGTGTGTACGAAACCCCCGGCGGCACCATCCTGATGGAAGCGCATCAGCAGCTGGAAGAACTGATCCTGGACCGCGACACCTATGCCCTGAAAAAAGAGATGGGCAGCCGTTTCGCCAGCCTGGTATACGAAGGCAAATGGTTCACTCCTCTGCGGGAGGCCGAGCAGGCTTTCATAGAAAAGACCCAGGAATATGTCACGGGCGAAGTGAAATTCCAGCTTTACAAGGGCAATATTATCAAGGCCGGAACCACCTCTCCTTACTCCCTGTATAACGAGAGCATTGCCTCCTTCACCACCGGTGATCTGTACGACCACCACGACGCGGAAGGCTTTATCAATCTCTTTGGCCTGTCCCTCAAGGTACGCGCCATGAAGATGCAGGAAGCGGATCAGCAGTAAAATATTCGCCTGGACAATGGAATCCACGCTCTGCGGGAATTCTGTAATCCCAGGTAAAAGAGGGGCCATGGCCCCTCTTTCTGCGTGTCGCGGAAGTTCCAATGAACTTCCCCTTCGGAAAGGCATGGTAATATAAATGACATATTTTATAGCAGCATATTTGATCTGCATCAATCTGGCCGGACTGGCCAGCATGTGGCTGGACAAGAGAAAGGCCATCCGGCATCAATGGCGCATCCCCGAGGCCACTCTCTTTTTCATTGCCCTGCTGGGCGGCGGTCTGGGCTCCATCGTCGGCATGCAGCTTTTCCGCCACAAGACCAGGCACTGGTACTTTGTGTGGGGCATGCCCGCGATTTTCTTTACGGAACTTGCGCTGGCCATCCGATTTATGTTAAAATAGGCTATACCCACGAAACTCTCATCAGGAGTAAAACATATGCTGGCATTACAGATCACCAACACTAAAAATTTCATGGCGCAGCTTCTGACCGGAGACGCCTTTGACCCCTTCCTGCTGGCTGAGGCCGCCGTGTCCACGGCGCACACCTACACCATAGACGGGCATGTGAACAGGGATTTTTTCACCCCGGAAGAGCAGAAAGACTCCCAGATATGCCCCTATGACTTCGCTCCCTGGCAGGAGATGAAAGGGCTGCTGTTTGGGCTGATCAAAGGCAAACGCACCCCTTTGTACTTTAAGTTTGTGCTACACCTCAAGCCGGAACTGGTGGGCAAGATTCTGGCGGCTCAAAACTGCGACATGCCTTCGGAGCAGATTAAGGCTCTGGTGCTGACCGTCAAATACGACGGCTCCCACGCCCTGTTGACCACAGGCACGGCCTATCACACCTTCGTAATGAACAAGGAACCCGACATAATCTGGGATAAGGCACTGACCGGGTATCTTTCCCGCAAAAACATCGCATATGAAAATTTATGAGCGGCATACGGGAATTTCATAATCAGTCATAAAAGGCACCGGCTGGTTCCAGCCGATGCCTTTCTCTATGAAGTAGGTTCCACTGTGGGAACAGGTTCCTGGGTAGGCCAGGGCAGTACCGCCTCTGGGGGTCTCGCCGGGTTGTCCGCCGTCTTTTCCTCGTCCAGACATTGACGGATCACGCCATAATAATCGTTGCGCAGAATATAAGCACTGAAATTATAGCGGTCTTTCACCTCCTGCTTGGCCTGGCTCATATAAGCCTCCTGCTCCTCCGCAGTCATTTCCACCTTCCAGGAAGTGGTCTTGGCCTTACGGCTGTAGGCCGCGGTATCCGACACAAAACTCCTGTCGTTGAAGATCACCATTCCTTCCTGATCCGAAAAAATATCCCGCCCCGCATACATTCTGGAATCATAGTCAAAACCGAACAGATTCAGCAGCGTGGGCAGCAGATCCATGGAACCGCACACTTTATCCACCACCATCGGTTCCTCCATGGCGGCGTTCCACAGGATCAGGCTGTTTCGATAGGTATCCATATCCTGGGAAAGATCTCTCCCCGCCAGTTCTTCATACTGTTCCTGGGTCATGCCATAGGGATAATGATCCGCGCTGAGACAGATCACCGTCCTGTCCAGCTGTCCGGCGGCTTCCAACTGTTCCAGCAGATTGGCCATGGCCTTATCCAACTCAATATGGCAGGCGATATAAGCCTGGGCGTTCTCCGACATCTCCAGCCCCTGCACTTCTTCCTTGTGCCAGCTGGACATCCGATTGCCCGAAAAACTGTAGTTCATATGACCGGAAACCGTCATATAGTACACGTTGAAACGATCCAGATTCACATATTCCGCCACCGTTCCCAGCATCATCTCATAATCGGAAGCCGGCCAGGCGCCCGCATGCTCCATATAGAAAATCTTGTCCCCGTACTCCGCCTCGGACAAATCTCCCAGCTTGGAAGCCTTGAAGTCATAGCCCAGGTTGGGATGGGTCTGATAACGCTCATAATAGGACAGACTGTTGTTGTGGTACGCCCAGTTGTAAACTCCCTCCTTGGCAAAGAACCGGGGCAATGTAAAAGCCATATCCAGAGGAATACTTTTGCGCATACTGAACTGCCCGTCCGGGATCAGTCCCGTGGTATTCACATACTCCCCGTCGCTGGTACTGGTCTGCCACAGAGGCACATAATAGTTGTTAAACACAAAGCCGGAATTCACCAATTTGTACAGGGTGGGGGTCAGATCCTCCCGGATGGCATAGGTGGAAAAGCCTTCCGCCGTGAGAAAAATCAGGTTGTACCCCTGGAACATGCCAGTGTACTCGTTGCGGTTGGTGGGCTGTGCTTCCCCCAGATAATCCGCCAGCCATTCCGTCTCCTTGCTCCCCTGGGAGAGTTCCGCCAGCTTTGCCATATCCAGATTCCATACATTGGGAGATGTATCCAGAACAGGCTCTGCCGTGGGTCCCGGAATGGGAATGCCGCCCTCAGGCTCCGTTTCCGCAGTGGAATCCGTTCCCGGCTCCGACACATCCGAATCACTGCCGGGCTCACTGCTGCTTCCCTGGGCCAGTTGTCTGTCCGGGTCTTCTCTGCCGGGACGCGGCTCCGATACCCTGTCCCACAGGGACTCCAGCATTTCCCCCAGTTCATAGGCTCCGTCCCGCTGTACCATGGCAATCACACCCATATCCTGCATCACTGATATGGGATCATAGAATTCCCGGTACTCCTCCGCGTACAGAGTATCCAGCACACGCCCGATCTCCATGACGCTGACGCAGTAGATCAGTGCCACCCCGGCGATCAGTCCCATCCGCAGCTTCCGGATGGAATTCAGATAGGGCAGTTCCCAGGTGGTAAGATATCTCCACAGCGCCACTCCGGCCATGGGCAGAGCCAGCAGGATCAGCAGCGGGGAGGCATGAAGCAGCCCCACCAGGGCTTCCCGCCAGTAATTGGTCAACGCGTCCTGTCCGCCCACCAGCATGGCCTTGATCTGCAGAGGCTGCTGAAAAATCCGGAAGTACACTGTCTGCACAAAAAAAACCAGATACTCCAGCACCACCATGATCCAGAAAGCCCTGTGCCTGTTCCGCCTGGTCAGGCTGCCGCTGATCAGCGCCTGAAGGGCAGCGATCAGCGCAATCAGCCCCAGGGAAAAGACAGGGTTTATGCCCACCAGCCCAAAACAGCCCAGGTGGAACACGATCTCCATATAGATTAATATTCCTGCGTAAATCAACCAGCTTGACATAATATTTTCTTCATCCTTCGTCCCTTTATACTTGCACGCCCCGGTTCCTTTTCACGCGCCCCCTGGGACCTTCTGCGGCATGCGTGCTGCTGTCGGTTCAGTCTTTCGATTTGGGATTGAACAGCAGGCTGGCCAGATAGCCGAAAATCAGCGCCGCGGAAGTTCCCACCGCGCCTGCCTTAAAGCCGCCTGCCCAGAGGCCCAGCAGCCCCTGTTCATCCACGGCCTCCTTGACCCCTTTCATCAGCACATTGCCGAATCCCAGCAGAGGCACACCGGCCCCCGCCCCGGCAAATTCCTGAAAAGGCTCATACCAGCCAAACACACTGATACAGGCCCCCAGCACCACCAGCAGCACCATAATCCGCCCCGGCATCATCTTGGTCTTTTCCATCAGGATCTGCACCAGGGCACAGATCAGACCGCCTACCCAAAAAGCATTGATATAATCCATTCGCTTCACTCCTTCCAAGCCCGCCTTGAGACGACAGGCTTCTTCGAAAGTAGTATCTGCGATATCCATAAATCTATGCACCCGGACGCCTTTAGCCCGGCATATCCACCTCCGGCTCGTCAAACTCCGCCGTCACATAGAAACCCCGGGCATTCTCCTGAATGTCTATCACCCTGCCCGCCCGGGATTTCAGCCGGTAACGGAAAGGGATGTTCCCCGACATGGCCAGGGACGGATCAATGATATAATAATAGTTGCTGGGCAGCAGACCCTCTGTGACCGTCACATCCTGCCCCACTTCCAACAGCCCCTGCCTCTCCATCTTAAATTCCATCCTGCGCATTACACAGCCGCCTTTACTCAATGTAAGTTCCGCGGCGCCACACCGGGCGCCGTTTCAGGCGCAGGCATGACGCCGCTGACCCTTTTGAGAAGAATTGTACTAGAAAAAACGAAGCATTGCAAGAGATATTCTCAATCTTAATGAAATTTTACATTTTATAAATACCACAGGTCTACAGAGCTTCCAGCACCACTGCATGGGCGATTCCCGGCACGCTCTTTCCCTCGTTGAAACTGGTTTTGCTCAGCAGGGCGCCAGTGGGCATGAACAGCACTTTCTTCCAGTGGCCCTCCTCCAGCTGCTTTAATATATAGGCGGAAAGCGTCACCGCACTGCAGCCGCAGCCGCTGCCTCCCGCATGGGTGTCCTGGGATTGGGCGTCAAAGATCTCAATGCCGCAGTCCATATGCTGCCCGGCAATATCGTATCCCTTGTCCCGCAGCAGTTCCAGCAGCACCGTCTGTCCCACACTGCCCAAATCCCCGGTGATAATCCGGTCGTAGGCCTCCGGCATCAGGTTAAAGTCCAGAAAATGCTGTACCAGCGTGTCCGCCGCCGCCGGAGCCATGCAGGCCCCCATGTTCATGGAATCCTTCAGCCCATAGTCCACAATCCGCCCCACGGTCATACCCGTGATGGCCGCCCGGGGAGGCTGCCCCTGGGGACCGCTCTCCGGTTCTCCCCCCAGAATGAAAGCACCGCTGCCCGTCACCGTCCAACTGGCGGACAGGGGTCTCTGGTTCCCGTATTCCAGCGGAAAACGGAACTCCTTCTCCGCGCTGGCAAAATGGCTGGAAGTCACACAGGCCACATAGTCCGCATACCCTGCGGACACCGCCATGGCTCCCAGAGTCAGGGACTCTCCGCAGGTGGAACAGGCCCCGTAAACCCCCAGCAGCGGTATCTGGTAGGAAGCAAGGCCAAAAGAAGTCGCAATGGACTGGCCAAGCAAATCCCCCGCAAAGAGATAACGGATATCCTCCGCCGTTTTCCCCGCCTTCCCCAGGGCCATGTAGACGGCGTCTTTCTGAAGATTGCTCTCCGCCTCCTCCCAGGTGTCGCAGCCAAACAGATCGTCCTCCCCCACCATGTCAAAAAGATTTCCCAGAGGGCCTTCCCCCTCCTTTTTGCCCACAATGCTGGCACTGTTTAAAATATATACTTTTTTCTCCAGCCGAATACTGGATTTTCCCGTGGTCTGATTCATGTTTTCCCCTTTCCGCGCTGCCGGACCATGGGCCGTGCGCCTGTCTGCGGATAGTATATCCTTTTCGGGAAAAAACATGTATTGTCCCCGGACGGCGTATCCCCGCAATATCCGGTTCAGCTGCAGGCGGCATTGCATGCGGCATTCAGCCGGATATTGCGGGGATATGGATGTCTCATATTTCTGTTTTACTGGGGCATGTCCACTGTGGTCAGGTACTGGCTCACCGCGTATACCACCTGTCCGTTGTACTCCAGCTGGGACCAGCCCGTGGCTGCATTGATACCGATCCTGCGGGCATTCTGCCCATTGCTGATCTGGGTCACCACCGTGGCGCTCCCCTGGTCGGTGCTGGGTTCACTGCGCAGATTGGTCACTTCCTTGGCGGTGACATACTCATCCACCTTTTCAAATTCCATGCCCAGCGGATTGTCCGTCTGTTCCTCCTCCGAAGACTGGACCGGATCCAGACTGTCTCCCGGGGTTGTCTCGGAGGACCCGATGGTCTGCCCGCCCCAGTTGGCAATGGAATCCTGGGAGTTTTCCACCCCCTGTCCCGGCAATGCCCCCGGACGGTTGGCATGGGTAATCTTCCACACCGCGAAACAGAAAATCACCACCACAGCCACCAGCACCACCAGGCCGATCATGGCCTGCATGGGATTCAGTTTTTCATCTTCCAGAGCCGAAGCTCTCTCTTCCTCATAATTCCGTCTCATATTTTTTAACCTGTGCCTCTATCAAATCCATGTCTTCAAAATAATTGATGCGCATGGCGCTCTTTACCTGGGACAGAGTCTGCGCCGCCGCCTCCCTGGCCGCTTCGCTTCCCTTTTTCAAAATATTGTAGATCTCCGGGATATCCTTTTCGTACTCCCTGCGCCGCTGCCGTATGGGTTCCAGTTCCTCCTGCAGCACATTGCACAGCAGCTTTTTCACCTTCACATCCCCCAGGCCGCCCCTGGTGTAGTGGTCCTTGAGTTCCTGCAGGCAGGAATACTCCGGCAGATAGCGCTCAAAATGCTCGTCCAGGCAAAACGCGTCCAGATAGGTGAACACCGTATTGCCCTCCAGATGGCCGGGATCGGACACCATCAGATGTTCCGGATCCGTATACATGCTCATAACCTGCTTCTTCACATCCTCCGGGCTGTCCGCCAGATAAATGCAGTTCCCCAGGGATTTGCTCATCTTGGCCTTGCCGTCCACGCCGGGAAGCCGCAGGCATGCCGCGTTCTGGGAAATCAGCGCCTGGGGTTCCACCAAAACCGGCGCGTAGACGCTGTTGAACTTATGCACGATCTCCCTGGCCTGCTCCAGCATGGGCAGCTGGTCCTCGCCCACCGGGACCGTGGTGGCCTTAAAAGCCGTGATGTCCGCCGCCTGGCTGATGGGATAATTGAAAAAGCCCACCGGAATGCTGGCCTCGAAGTTGCGCATCTGAATCTCGTTCTTTACCGTGGGATTGCGCTGAAGCCGGGACACCGTCACCAGATTCATATAGTAAAAAGTGAGTTCCGTCAGTTCCGGGATCTGGGACTGGATCAGCATTGTGGATCTGGCCGGGTCCAGCCCGCAGGACAGATAGTCCAGCGCCACCTCCACAATGTTCTCCCGCACTTTGTCAGGATTTTCAAAATTGTCCGTAAGCGCCTGAGCATCGGCAATCATGATAAATATTTTGTCGTACTCCCCGCTGTTCTGCAGTTCCACTCTTCTTCTCAGGGAACCCACGTAATGGCCCACGTGCAGCCTGCCCGTAGGCCTGTCCCCCGTCAAAATGATCTTGTCCATTCTTTCATTAGCCTTTCTGATTTGAATCCTGCTTATTCCCCTTCAAATACTTTTATCTATATTACCATCTTTTTATCCATATGAGAAGAGAAAATTGTTTGTTTTATAAAAAATCCCGCTTATGTCATCCGCAGCCCTTTGGGGTAGTGGTTTTTCATAATCCCTCCTGCCAGCTTTCCCCAGCCCAGGCTGTAACCATCCACCGTCACCAGGTACCAGCCCTTCTCCCCCTCCAGAGGAAATGTCTGGCCTTTCAGGTAGGCCTGGGCCGTGATCCCGTGCTCTCCCGGCCCGCCCGCTCCCTCCACCGGGCAGCAGCGCCGCACCTCCCCGGGACAGAGCGCCAGGGCCAGCGCATGGGAAGGTTCAAAGCGGTTCTTTTTCAATGCACCCAGATGCAGACCGGGACGCAGCACATGCAGGCCCTTCAGGGCCGGCAGATCCCTGGGAGCCAGGTACAGCTGTTCCCCGAAACGCAGATAGATCCCCTCCGGCCTGTCCCGCAAAGTTTCCGCAGCGAACTCCAGATATTCCCGGCACTCCTTCTCCGGGATGCCCCGCTCCGTCCCATACAGACTCCGGACCTCTCCCCCGGTCCGGGGGCCATCCTTTTGCAGCACCGCCAGATAATGTCCCTCTCCCCGCAGCCTGTGGGGCCAGAGCCGGAGGGTTTTTTCCATGTGGGAACCGGGGGCCTCCACGGCCCAATCCGCTCTTCCCGGCGCAAAGCCCCAGGCGGCAAGGCGCGCCTCCCCTTTCAGACCCTCCGTTTCGTCCGCTTCCGCCGCCCCCCCGCTCCCGGCCAGACACCGGGCGGGGTCCAGGACCTTCATTTCCGGATGTCTGCAAAGCAGCCTGCTTACGCTCCCCTCATCCTCCAGAGGTGCAAAGGTACAGGTGGAGTATACCAGTCTGCCGCCGGGCCGCAGCATGGCCGCGGCACAATCCAGTATCCCGTCCTGCCTGGCGGCGCACCGCTCCATATTCTCCGGACTCCACTCCTCCCCGGCATTCTCATTTTTACGGAACATCCCCTCGCCGGAGCAGGGAGCATCCACCAGGATACGGTCAAAATACCCCGGAAAAACCTCCGTCAGCCGTTCCGGCGTCTCGTTCAAAACCAGGCAGTTGCGAATCCCCAGCCGTTCCACATTCTCCGACAATACCCTGGCCCGCTGGGGATGGATCTCATTGCTCACCAGCAGTCCCCGGCCCCGCATCCTCCCGGCGATCTGGGTGCTTTTCCCTCCGGGGGCGGCGCAGAGGTCCAGCACCTTCTCCCCCGGTTCCGCCCCCAGAAAAACCACCGGAGCCATGGCGCTGGGCTCCTGGATATAATAGACCCCCGCTTCATGGTAGGGATGTCTGCCCGGGCCAGGAAGAGCATGGCTGTAGTAAAAACCTTCCTCCTCCCAGGGCACAGCCTCCAGATGCCAGGGGCTCAGGGCCAGAAAACGCTCCCTGGCTTCCTGCGGACGCCCCCCGCCTTTCAGCGGATTCACCCGCAGCGCCCTGTAACGTTCCCCCTCCAGTCCCTTCAGGAACTCCTCGTATTCGTCTCCCAGTTGTAACCTCATTCTGCTTTGAAACTCTTCCGGCAGCATCTTCCGCCCTCCCTGTCCGCTTTCCAATATATCGCAGCACCCATTTTATCACAGACTGTGCCATATTTCCACTAAAACCGCCTGGGATGCGGGCATCCGGCACGGACAGGTTTATTCCTCCCTTCTCCCGCCCACCAGGATCATAACCTCGTGAGCCAGCAGCGGGAAGGAAGCCAGCAGCGTCAATATGCCCCATTCCCCCCATTGCAGATGGGTGGTGCCAAAGGCGGCGATCAGAATGGGAACCTCCGTCACCGCGATCTGCAGCAGAAAGCCCAGGATACAGGCCAGGATCATCAGCTTGTTCTCCAGGTGGTTCATCCGAAAGAACGAACGCCCCATGTCCCGCATTCCCACCGCATGGAACAGCTGGCTCATGCCCAATACGGTAAAAGCATAGGTCTGGGCCCGGCGCAGAATGCCCTCCTGCGCCATCATCATGCCCATATTTTCCAAAGTCACTGGCAGATGCTGAGTGGCCATGGCCCGCAGGGGAATCAGGAAAAAGGCCGTCAGGCTGATGGCGGCGATCAGCAGCCCATAGAAACAGGTGCAGACCAGGCCGCCCCGGGCGAACAGGCTCTCCCCCGGCTTTCTGGGCGGATGCTGCATCAGGGATCTGGCATCATTGGGATCCACCCCCAGCGCCAGCGCGGGAAGGGAATCGGTAATCAGGTTGATCCACAGGATATGACTGGAGCGCAGGGGAGAAGCCAGCCCGCAGCACACCGCCAGAAACATGGTGGCAATCTCTCCCAGATTGGAGGACAGCAGGAAGATCACGGATTTACGGATGTTTTCGTAAACGCCCCGGCCCTCCTCGATTGCCTTTTCAATGGTGGCAAAATTGTCGTCCGTGAGGATCATATCCGAGGCTTGCTTCGCCACGTCCGTGCCCGAGGCCCCCATGGCTATGCCGATATCCGCCTTTTTCAGGGAAGGGGCGTCATTGACCCCGTCCCCGGTCATGGCCACGATATGACCTGCCTGCTGGAATCCTGTGACGATCTGTACTTTCTGTTCCGGCGCCACTCTGGCAAACACCCGCACCTGGGCCAGCCGATGGGCCAGTTCCTCCTCTTTGACCTGGCTCAGTTCCTGGCCGGTCATGCACTGCTGCCTGCTCTGGACGATGCCCAACTGCCTGCCGATGGCATAGGCGGTATCCACATGGTCTCCGGTAATCATCACGGTCTCCACCCCTGCCTGCCGGAAGGTGGCCACCGCCCCCGCAGCCTCGGGCCGGGCCGGGTCGCGCATACCCACCATGCCCAGGAAAGTGAGCCCCTGTTCCTGAATCCCGTTTCCATAGGCCCCCGGCCCGGCAGAAGCGCCCCAGGCATCCTGACCGGGAGCCGTGCTTCTGACCCGCTGCCCCGGATCTCCCACCCGCATGGCGATGGCCAAAGTACGCAAAGCCTCGTCCGCCATCTGCTCCATGGCCCTGCGGATCTGCCGGACATGCCCCGGCTGCATGGGCAGGCACTGGCCCCGCACCATGATGTGGGTACAGCGCCCCAGCACCACATCCGGCGCCCCTTTGGTGAAAGTCACCCCCGTGCCGCCCCGGTAATGGAAAGTGGACATCATTTTTCGGTCGGAGTCAAAGGGCAGTTCCCGGCGGCGGGGCATCCGCTTTTCCAGCTCCGCCCGGTCCACCCCCAGGCCATGGGCCAGCTGCAGCAGCGCCAGTTCCGTGGGATCGCCGATATGCTCCGCCAGCACCGCGTCATTGCAGAGGGTCATGCCCTCCAGCAGAGCTTCATACTCCTGCCCGCCCAGTTCCCTCACCGGCACCATCCTCTGGCCCGCATAGCACTGCTCCACCGTCATGCGATTCTGGGTAAGAGTTCCGGTTTTGTCCGAACACACAATGCTCACGGCCCCCAGGGTCTCCACGGAAGGCAGCTTTCTGACGATGGTATGTACCCTCACCATGCGGGTGACGCTCAGCGCCAGACAGATGGTGACCACCGCCGGAAGTCCTTCCGGCACGGCAGCCACGGCCAGGGATATGGCGGTGAGCAGCATCTCGAAAATATTGCGGCGCTGCAGGATGGCAATGCCAAACAGAGCGGCACAGAGAAGCAGAGACAAAATGCTCAGCACTTTTCCCAAATCCCCCAGACGCTTCTGCAGCGGGGTCTGTTCTTCCTTCCCCTCGTTGATCAGGGAGGCGATCTTGCCGATCTCCGTATCCATGCCTGTGGCAGTCACCATCCCCAGCCCTCTGCCGCCGGTGATTACAGTGGACATGTAAACCATGTTCCGCCGGTCCCCCAGGGGCATCCCTTCCTGGCCCACGAAGGCGGCGGATTTGGACGCGGGCAGAGATTCCCCGGTGAGGGCGGACTCCTCCGCCTGCAGATTGGTACTCTCCATCAGGCGCATGTCTGCCGGTACCTGGCAGCCTGCCTCCAGACTCACCAAATCCCCCACCACCAGGGTATATGCCTCCACCTCGTGCAGAACGCCTTCGCGTATGACAAACGCCTTGGGGCTGACCAGCTTCTTTAAGGAATCCAGCGCCCGCTGGGCCTTGCCTTCCTGGATCATGCCCACCACGGCATTGAGCACCACCACCACGCCGATGATGATGGCGTCGCTGGTCTCCTCCAGCAGCACGGAGATGACGGCGGCCGCCAGCAGCACATAGATCAGAGGATCATTAAGCTGCGAGAGAAACGATTCCGCCGCCGTCTTTTTCCGTTTTTCCTGAAGCGCGTTCCTGCCGTAAACGCCATAGCGCCGTACCGCCTCCTGCCGGGTCAGTCCCCTCTCCCCGTCGCTTTGCAGTTCCCTGCATGTCTCCTGTATGCTCCTCGCTTCAAACATTCCTGTCCCCTTTCCCGCATATCGCAGGAGAAACCTGCGCTGCCGTATCAATCCGCATTTGGGCCGGACAGCATAAACGCAACGCCTCCGCCCTATACTGGTACAAACTATGAAGGCTTGGGCGAAAATATGATTAAAGGCGCTCTCAGAAACTCCATGCCAGTTTCCAAAAGCGCCCTTATTGAAGCCAGTCATTCCCGCTCATTTCGGTTTCCACGCTGCATTAAGTTGCCTGCGGTCTGTAATAAACTGTTTTGCCGCTGCAACGGTATGATCAATCAATAATTCCATAGTATCACCAACCTTATAAATGCGATCGTTTGATTCCTCAATTCCCGACATTGCATACATTCCGTGCCATCCATTTCTTTGATAAGATCCACCACCATTCACCATGTGAATAAATTCCGACATATTCAAAAAACTACCATCCAGCGTTATTCCAACAGACCAGAACAGCCCATCCATGGCATTGTGCGAGAACGTTACATCCCGCCCTACACGATCTCGGATACTCGTCTTGGATTGTATGCAACCAAAGACATGGACATCTCCATGTACAGATTGAATTGCATATAAATCAAAATCTTTCCCCCATGAACGCAATCCCTGAATGTCCGAAGATGTATTGGTAAGTAGATTATTCCTTATCATATATGTTAATTCTGATTGTAGGATGAAACGAATTTCATTTTTGCGCAATGTCTCACTGTCAATACTGGATAAATACCTCTCAAACGAATGTCCGCTTGCTTTGATCCAACTTTGGTGGGCAGACAAACATCTCTCTATGACTTCTGCCTGTTGCCCATGTGCAATACCATATTCCGAAAGCCCCGCAGCATGGATTTTATGAATCAAGGCGATTTCCTTCCATATAGCGCCCTCTGATACTTTCGGAGAATACTTTAAAAATGCTTCCACAAGAACCTTGTCAATGGCTTGCCTTTGCGCTGCCTGTCTAGCCGACTGAATTGCCGATGGATTCTGCTGATTTTGACATTTCTTTTGAAATTCTTCCTCCCAGGTTGCCAGATATAGTTTATGGCAAAACTCCCTATAGTCATCAGACATTTTTTCTTTCCCTCTCTTTGTTCAAAATACTATTAATCTGTTTTCCCCAGGCATAAGCAAGTAATGGAGGAACTGCATCCCCAATCTGTTCATATTTATCCTGTACGTTCTTATCAATATGGGGGACAATATAAGGTCCTCCGCAAAAATCGTAGGAATCAGGAAAAGATTGCAGTCTGGCGCACTCTCGCACTGTCAAAGCCCGATTATGTTTTGGATGTACAAACTCATCCAGACAATGGCTGGTAACCGTTGGAGAAGGCTCATTTTCAATCAGTCTGTAGTTCCGCTTAATAAACATCTTTTGAGGCATGATCCGCTGCGCTTGTAACTGTTCACGTTCTTCACCTGTGTATCTTTCAAACAAATCTTTCAGGCTTTCACCAGGCCTAAGCATTGCAAATCTCTTCAAAGTGCAGTCCCGGTGCTTCATTGGCATCTGATAAGTAACTTTGGAAGAATGCATCCCCTCTCTTCTCCAAAAAGTATCATCCTTCATTAGCATAGAAAATTCTGATTCTTTTCCCGTGTAGGAAGTCGCTTCTATCCCGCTGTTAGGGACAACATTTTTAAGACCTTGCAATGCTTCTCCCACCGTAACCTCTTTAACAGTTTTTCCAATCGGTACGGAAAGTTCTGTTTGCGGGTCAAGGGAAGCTAAAATAAAATACCTGTTTCTCCTCTGTGGAACACCAAATTGCGTTGCATTTAAAGTAACCTCAATATAGTTTTTGTATCCTGCAGCTGCTAGTTCCTCTTTCAGCAATTGCACTATCAATTTTTTTGAATTCTTCTTCACCGTTTTTGTGGTAATCGCAGGTACATTCTCAAACAAGATCAGCTTTGCCTTTGCTATTTTGGCAATTCTAATTCCCTCTCGAAACAACAACTGCCTGTCATCATAAAACGATCGGGATTTATTGCCTGCTGTTGAGAATGTCTCACACGGCATCCCTGATGTAACAAGATCCACCCCATCCGCTGGAATATAGGGTAATATTTGTTCCTCGCACACCTTTCTAATATCCGAGTGGATTATATGAACCTCCGGGTGGTTCGCTCTATAAGTATCCACACAGCTTTTAATGTACTCTATGGCCACTCTCGTATCAAATCCTGCCGCATGAAGCCCAGTACATATTCCCCCTGGCCCGCTAAAGCAATCTATATGCGTAAATGCCATCTTATCCCCCCAAGTCATGTAAAACCTGTTTTATGCCACAAACAAAAGTAAAGTAAGTATATCATTCCAAGCATTAAAAAGCAACTTTCTGGCCGCAAATATTTCATCTCTCCTCTGCTACTTATAAACAATATCCCGCAATACGCACTCTTCGGCCAGCATTCTGACAATACGCATTTGCTCCTGCCAGCTTTCCTGTTCCCCATCTGCCGCCTTTTCCCGCACACCCATTTGTATCCTAATTTCACTTACCTTCTCGTCATATTCCCTTTGGGCCTCTTCATCTATTGCATCCAGATAGTCCCAAATGCCGTTGGATAAAAAAATACAACGATATCGTCCCGGCTCTGTATCCCGCAAATAATCTTGGTGAAGGCGCCCCCAACGTCCAATAGGCCTGTTTTCCATATTTTCTTCCTCTCTCTTAAAAATAATTAGGGAAAGCCAGAGCTTATACAACCCTTTGCTTTCCCTATCCCTTTGTACCTTTTATTATAATTACTTTTTTTACCCTGTCAAGTATTTTCGTACTCTTCTAAATATCAATTGTAAAAAATCACGAAACATTCACAAAGATATTGCAAAAATCTTTGAAATATTTTATCATGAAGCTATATCCATACATAGCTTGCGAAGCAGCCTTTGCGCTGCCAAATTCATTATGCAGGAGAGAAGGAGAACACAATATGGGATCCAGAAACAACAAAGTAGTTCTTATGAAAGCTATTTCCGAATTGAAGGATGCCGATTACTCCCGCGAGCCGGAGTTAGGCGGGATTTACAAACGTCTGTCGAAGGGCCGTAAGGAATTTGCCGAGGTATTTGACAAAAACATCAAAGCCGTCATGCAGATCAGTTCGCTGGATCTGACCATGAAGTATCAGAACGACAAGATTGTAGACATCTCCCGCAGAGTCGCCAGGGCCACGGAAACCCTGTTCGGCTCCTCGGACGGACATAGCATGACCGGACATTCCAACAATGTACATGAGGAGATGACCCACAATATCGTGGAAGTGTCCTCGGCGGCGGACAATGTGTTTCGGAAAATCGAGGCCGCCCAGGAGGAACTCACCTCCATTAAAGAACTCTCGGAGCAGACCGCCCAGATGTCCCGCAGCATGCAGAGCGACATGGATGCCCTGCAGGAGGTCATCGGCCATCTGAATGATGTCATCGAAGGGATTGAGACCATCTCCCTCCAGACCAGTCTGTTGGCGCTCAACGCTTCCATAGAGGCGGCCAGGGCCGGTGAGGCGGGAAGAGGTTTTGCCGTGGTGGCTGGCGAGATCCGGGAATTGGCCGAGAAAACCCAGAGCCTGACCCAGAGTATGGGCGAGTTCGTCGGCAATATTAAAGAAGCCTCCCAGAAGAGTGTGAACAGTACAAAGGACACCATCGGCATTCTGGACAGTATGACAGGAAAGATCAACAATGTCTGGACCCTGAACAGCGAAAACCGGGAAGAGGTCTCCAGCGTCAGCGGGACCATCAGTTCCATTGCCGCCGTCAGCCAGGAAATCAGCAGTTCCATGGCGGAGATGGAGAACCAGCTGCGGGACAGCACGGAGTTTATGAGCAATGTGAGCGAGGATCTGATCAAGGCTGTCAAGCCCGTGGTTGACATAGAAAAAACCCTGGACGACACGGTGAAGCAGATGGGAAGCATGACGGAGGATGCTTTCTTCCATCTGGAAAACAAAGAATTTTCCCAGTATGTGAGCACCGCCGTCACCGCACACCGCTCCTGGCTTACCAATTTGCAGGAAATGGTGCGCAAGCAGACCATACTGCCGCTGCAGCTTAACTCCAGCAAATGCGGATTCGGGCATTTTTACTATGCCCTGACCCCTCAGATCCCGGAGATACTGCCCATCTGGAACGCCCTGGGCGAGAAGCATCGAAAGTTCCACCAGTATGGCGCGGACGTCATCCAGGCCATCAAGAATGAGCAGTACGGCCTGGCGGAACAACTCTGCAACGAGGCGCAGCAGTATTCCACCGGCCTGATCTCAGACATGGAAAAAATGATTGAGCTTGCAAGTAACTGATATAAATCAGGAATGTTCCTCCCCTCTGCCGGATATATTGTAACAGCCGGATCAGACGGGAGGAATTTTTCATGGAAAAAAAAGGAAAATGGTGGCATGTTCTGGCCAGGGCCATGGCCGTGGGAGGCACCATGACGGTGCCGGGGGCCAGTGGAGGAACCATGGCCATGATCCTGGGAATCTACGAAGAATTGATTGAATCCATGGGAAGCCTGCCTGAACTATTGGCCGAATGCATCCGCTGCGGAAACGATGGCTGTGCCAGGCGGCGGCTCTGGGACTGTCTGCGTTTCCTGGCGCTGTTTTCCCTGGGGGCACTGGCGGGCATGGCGCTGTTGGCTAAGGGCGTGCTGTCCCTGTTGGAACGCTACCCCATGGCAGTCAGCTATTTTTTTCTGGGGGCAGTGGCCGGAGGCATCCCCCTGATCTGCCGGCAGGCCCAGGTCAAAAAAATAACCTGGCAGGCGCTGTTATGGCCCCTGGCAGGTCTCCTTATGGTTTATGGGCTGGCGGCGCTGCCGGAAGGGCTGTTCACCGCCGGACTCCCGGGAGCTGCTTCGTCACCCGGAGTCCCCTCCTTCCGCGCGCTTCTGTTCCAGTTCCTGGGGGGCTGCATTCTGGCCGTCGCCCTGATCCTGCCCGGCATCAGCGTGTCTCAGATGCTGCTGATGCTGGGACTGTACGAACCTGTGATGGAGGCGGTGAGCAGCCTGCGTTTTGCCTCCCTGCTGCCGCTGGGACTGGGAGCCGTGCTCTGCACGCTGCTGGTAACCCGGCTGCTGGGCAGCGCCATGCAGCGCCGCCCCCAGCCCACCTATCTGCTGATCCTGGGTTTTGTGCTGGGCTCCCTGGGGGAACTGTATCCCGGCCTGCCGGAGGGATGGAATCTGCTCTTCGCCCCCCTGGCCGCCGTGGCAGGCTACCAGTTACTCTCCCGCCTATCCCGCCGGGCAGAATGAGAAACTACTCCGCACTCTCGATCAACGCTTTCAACAACTCGGGATAGGGGAAGGTCAGTTCCCTGCGGTTCAGCAGGCCAAAGTTCTCCCCGTCTCCGTCAAAGGCATTGTTGTCCCACCAGACACAGGGAACGCCGTACTCCCGGGCCTTGCTCACATAGTACCTGGCCCACTGTACCCGCTCGTCCTCATTGTCCTTGTTCATGGCACCGAACTCGCCGATGATCACCGGCACGCCCTTGCTCAGAAACAGTTCGTCCAATAGTTCCATCAGATGGTCAATATCCCTGGTGTCATTGTCCCAGGTAGATTTGCCCTCCTTATTCAGCGCGAAATTGTAGGGTGTGTAGGCATGTACCGATACAATCAGATGTTCGTCCTGGGGCAGTACGATGGACTTCAGCGCCGTATCGCTGGAGGAAGCCGCATAACCGGGCACCATCAGATTGCGGATGGTATTGTTGCCCCCAGTGGCCCGCACCGCTTCCACAAATACCTGGTCCAGGTAATTCACCACATCCCGGCCCTCTTTGTCTCCGTCATTCCATTCCACACTGGTTCCGATCTTTCTGGGTTCATTCATCCCCTCAAAGATCAGATGCTCGTCATAATCCCGAAAACGGGTAGCAATGGCGGTCCACAGAGCCGCCAGCTGTTCCGCCGCGGCATCCTTATTTTCCTCGGAGGGAAAATGCCAGTCCTCATGATGGATATTGACAATCACATAGACCCCGCGTCCATAGGCGTAGTCCACCACCTCCTGCACCCGGTCCATCCATGCGGGCAGCACATTGTAAGCCGGCGCTTTCCCCATCTGGCCGCCCCAGGACACCGGAATGCGGATCACATTAAATCCCTGGTCAATAATGGCGTCAATCATCTCCTGGGTGGTCCTGGGATTCCCCCAGGCCATCTCCACATTCACGCCGATACTCTTGCTGGTAGCGTCCAGAGTATTCCCCAGATTCCAGCCGATCTTCATCTCCTTAACCAGATCCATGGGGGCTACATCCTTCATGGTGATCTCTACCTCCTGTACTTCCTCCTGGGATGACTCCGTCTCCTCTGAGCCGCCGTTTCCGGGCTGCTCCGCCTGGTCCCCGCTGCCCTCCGGGGTCTCGCCCTCTGCGTTCTCACCGTTCCCCGGATTTTCCTCTCCCTCCACAGTCCTGCTGTCTTCCACTGTGTCCGCGCCTGCTGCCTGCGGATTTCCGCAGCCCGCCAGAGCCACGGCTGTCAGAACGCAGCACAGCAGCACTGCCAAACGTCTCTTTTTCATATAAACTCCTTCCCATCTTCGGCATAGTCCAAAGGGGCTGAAATGCCCCAATGTATATTAATTATATTCGTTTATGCTATTGCTGTCAAGAAAGTATGGGGATGGTTTACAGTCCATAACTCCTTGATTCCTCAAAATCCTCCCGCCTGATACGCACGCGCAATTACATATGAAGGTTCAAAATACGCACTGCAATTATAATTATCAACCACGTCACATATCTCGTGATTATAAACTCTGAAAATTCCTTCTACATAATCCTCATCCGGGAGCGCCGAGTCTCTAATCAGTCTTTGATACACTTTTCCCATTTGTAAGGCATTTGGCGCTTGGGATACCAATTCATTTTCCACATCCAAAATATTAAAATCCCCCTTTTGGAGATGGTACTTTTCAATCCAATCGTCTTCCACATCCAAAGGATTTTCTGCGTGAAGTACATTTGCCACACTGATTAAATGATACATCTCCTCTTTACCGATCGTATTTACTACATATCTATTTCTTTGGCGCAATTTCCTTGCTATGCGTTCAACCATATAACATATGAAAAACAAATCATCACTTCTAATTTCTTCCTCAGCAAAATAACGGTTTTTCATAATTTTACGCTTCCTTTTTTTCAAATCTCCCTTTTTTATCTTAATTGTTTAAATTATATCGGATTATTTGAACATCATCAAGCACAATTTGTACTTTTCGATGTATTCATATTACATTTCCCAAGCATACCTAAAAAACCTTATGTACGGAAAATTATCAATAAAAAACAGAGCGGTCAGCATCTTTTCATGCTCCCACTCTGTCTGTTTGATCTGGTTGGTACCATTTCAAAAAAGTCCCATCAGCTTTCCCAAATAATACCCCAGCCCCAGTACCCAGCTGGCAAAGATGCCGTACAGGATCACCGGCCCGGCGATGGTGAAAATCTTGCAGCCCACTCCAAAGACCTGGCCTTCCTTCTTGTACTCTATGGCAGGGGCCGCCACGGAATTGGCAAATCCGGTGATGGGCACAAGAGCCCCCGCGCCCCCCCATTTCACGATCTTGGGATAGAGATTAAAGCCCGTCAGCACCACGGAGCACAGCACCAGAAGCAGGGAGCACCAGCTGCCCGCGCTCTGCTTGTCCAGCCCCAGCTTCTCACAGTAGTTCAGGATAAACTGCCCGATACAGCAGATTATGCCTCCGGTAACAAAAGCCTTGAGCATCTGCAGACCCAGGTTGTGGGTAGGCGTTACCTGTTTCACATATTTTTCATAATCCTGTTGTTGCTTCTCGTTCATGATAGATAACCTATTTCCTTTCTGGATTTATTATAATCTCATGCCGTCTCAGTTCACCACCCTGTGCAGTTCCTGCCAGAAGTAGAACAGTGCGCCGCAAAATTTGCCCACCGCCATGGCCAGCACTGCGCAGCCCAGACCGTGACGGAAGGAGATACGGCGGGTAAATATGGGAATACTGTCCAGCATCTCGGCGATGGCCAGGGCCAGACAACCCACAAACATGCCGTAAAACAGGCCGGATACCCCCAAAAAACCCTGCCCCAGCGCTTCCCACAGCCAGCCAAAGCCCGGAAATTTTCCCTCCAGCCAGGATCCCACCTGGAGATAACGGTGAAAAACGCTGCATATACAGCCCACAATGGTCCCCACCATCACCATATCCTCATAGAGCCAGATTTCCTTGGCTGAATGGGTCTTACCGGCAAAGCGGGGCACCAGCCCCACCGCGCTGAGCACCGTAAATACCCCCGCCGCCGCCAGCAGTCCAAAGCTGAAACCCGCCAGCGCCAATAAGCACCACATAAATGTCTGCATCAGGCGTCCACCTCTTTCCCCTCGCGGCCTGCGGTGTTCACCAGAGCCTTATTCACATCCTCCTCATAATTGCGCATGGACACCTCAATGGGAGTTGGGTCTTTGGTGATGCGTCTGCCGCCGATATGGTTGAAGAACACAATGATACCCAGGGCCAATCCCAGGCTGTAAGCCACCTCCAGCACGTTCAATCCTCCCGGCTTCCGGCCCATGGCAATCTTGTAGATCTCCGTGAACACCTCGTTGATCCCCACATCGTTATGAAAGGCAATGATGGTAAATCCCGTTCCGAAAAAACTCACCAGACATACCAGCGCCACCTTGCACCACAGCTTAGGCCCCTTGTATTTCGGCACCTTCACCCGCTCCAGCACCACATCCGTCTCCCCCACGGACTGGACGGTGATGCCGGGGCAGGCTTCCTCCATCAAGGCTATAATTTTCAGCACGCTGACCACACAGCGCTGCTGGTGGGCCTGCCCCGTCCAGGGCTTCTTTCCGCTTCCGGGGCTCCTGCCTCCCTGGGCCTGGTCGCCCTCCGAGAAATGATGCACCTTAACGGCTTTACATTTGGCCAGCACCTGTTGGTCCGTACATTGCAGGGTGGCAATATCTTTCAAAAAAACATCTTCTTCCTGGCTTTCCACATTGCGGTCGCATTTCAGATATACCGTTACATTCGCCATGGTCCTCCCGGTCCTTTCCAATGTTTCCCTTTACTTCCCGCATTCCGCAGGCAGACTTGTAAGGTTTTGATTATTCATGCCCCAAATGCCCAAAACTTATGCAAAAAAGAGATTACTGCAAATTTCGCAATAATCTCTTTCTTCCTATATACTTAATGCATTTTTAATTCCCTTCGTCCAAATAGATCTGAACCCGGCTGTTGATATTCTGGGCAGCTTTTTCAGGAGGTATTCCCTCTGCGTACATGGCGCTCAGTTCCTCCCTGACGATCTTGTTTATCTGGGAATAGCCGGGCGGAGCCGCCACACAGTTCTCCAGAAAATCGCTGGCCCGGTGCAGAGACGTGGAACCGTCTGAAAATACCGGCACCTCCGGTGCGCTGTTTCCTCCCATAAACACAAGCCTTCCGGATTCCTGCTCCACAATATAATCCTCCGGGGACAGCTTTCGGACGCTCAGGCACATCCCGCTTTTTTTCGACTGCAGTTCTTCCCCCAGCAATGTCTCCAGAAAACAGGCCGCGGCCTCCTTCCGATCCAGATTGGCGTTCACCACCAGCACGCCGCCCTCTGCCGACAGATAGCTCCCGCTGCTGCCTTCAGTAGGAAATCCCAGGATCCGGCCTCCTTCCGCTTCCATATACGCAAAGAAATCAAGGAATGCTGATTCGGATGTAAAATATCCCCACAATACATTTTTTCCTTCATCCAGCCAGACTTCTGTGTTTACCGCAGCACCGCTCATATCCGTGCCCGTAAGCTCCAGCAGACGAATGAACCTTTCATCGTCAAAATGGCTTTTCCGATTCTCCCAGTCGATCAGGAAAGAATCCGCCAGGCTGTAGTTCACGAGTTCCATCACCGTGGAAAGCGGCGGTAAATATCTCCCCTGCATAAGAGGATAACTGCGGATGGCTCCTGCCAGCTTCCCCTCTTCCATAAGGCCGATTATATCTTCCAGACTCCAGGTATCCCTGTTCCAGGTATTTTCGGCTGCCACCAAAGTTTCCGCCCGGACCGCCGCCGGTACTCCCACCAGCCTCCCCCCGGAGGCTCCGATCTCCAGGACTGCAGGCAGAAGTTCCTCCCGGAGTTCCGGGGAAATCAAATCCTCTATCTCCAGCAAAAGCCCTTTCTCCTCCAGCACGCGCATGTCTTCCAGAGACACAAACAGCAGATCCGGTCCCTTGCCCTGGGAGAGTTCCGCCATGATCCTGTCCCGGGCTTCCTGGGCGGATGCGTCCTCATATTCATAGCGGATGCCGGGAGTCTCCATGGAAGCCAGCACAGCGCATTCCGCCACTTTCCCGCCGGCCTCCTCAGATTCTGTTAGATTGGCCACCCGGATGGCCCCCTGGGTCGTGGGCTTCTGCTCCACCAATGGGGCCACCCACTCTCTGGGCCTTCCCTCTTTGAATTTTGTCAGCCGCAGTACTGGTGTCTGCTCCTCCCCCAGCGCCAACATGGTTCGATAACCCGTATCAATGCCGGCAGTCTGGAACCCCAGTACCTGTACTCTCCTGCCGCTCCCGATTTCCCATCTTACGATTCCTTCCTCGGTTCCCTCCTGGGACCTGTAATACAGTTCGTTCCCCAGCATCCCGTACATCTGGACAATAAAGGGCCTGGATGCCTCCAGCCGGGCCAGGGAAAGCAGTTTTTTCTCCGCCGTGTCCACCCACAGGAATTCATAGCATTTGTCTGTATCGTTATAAACCGGAAGAATCATCTCTCCGTCTGCGGCGCGCAGAGGCTCCAATGCCTGCTGCCCCTGGGCCCCTGCATGTTCCAGCAGGAGTTTCCCCTCTCTGTCAAACAGATACAAATCAAAATCACCGTTTTCTCCGCGACATAAAACATAGACATTGCCTTTCCCGTCACAATGCCAGTCAATGGAACGCAATGTGGGTACCTCTGTCAGTTCTTCCTGGTCAATTCCCTTTTCCAGGTAAATCTCCCGGAAATCTACAGCCCGCGTATCCCCCGCAAGATCCGTATAGATCATCCGATCCGCGCTCTGGCGGTACAGGCCCGTTTCCTCCTGTACAAAGTCCACCCATCGGAATACGTAATGTGACTCATCCAGCATCTCCATTCCCATCAGGTGGCCCTGTCCTGCCTCCAGTCCCAGGTCCTCCGAAGAAATCTGTGTCACCGAGACTTCCCCGCTGGCTGTGTCATAGATTTCCAACACGGCTTCTCCGTTGGAGTCCGGCGTCAGGCCCAAATGCCAGAACAACTTCCCATATACACCGGCATCCAACTGTTCTTCATGCTCCCAGGGCAGATACTGTTCCGCCCAGAAAGTCTGTTCTTCCTCCAGTTTCCCCGGCGCGGCAAAGCCGTCCGTACTCCACCGGGCCTCCTCCGGCTGGGGCTGGGGTGATATGGCTTCCGACTCCCCACAGCCGGACAACACGGCCAGCGCTAAGGATGCCAGCAGGACTGTGATGTATTTTTTCATGTCAGATGTTCCTCCCTTCGCAATATTAAATATTTCCAGGTTAACTTCTATTCGTTTAGAATAAGTTCCACCCTACTCTGTATAATATGTGCTACCTCCTCCGCGCTTTTGTCTCCGGCAAAATAAGGGGCCGTTTCTTCCCATATTACTAACCATATATTGCGGTCCATCATACCGTTACAAAGTTTCCCATGATAAAGAATCTCTTCTACGATGCGGATTTCAGCGTCTGTTATAGTTATCATCGCCCCGTTAGATCGAACTGGCATTTCCTTTGACTCTTTCGCCACTTTTTCCAGCACTGAACTACGAATCGGAAAACCGGGATCAACTATGCCACAATACATCTGATTTGATTCCCACAGCAGGCTTTCTATAAAGGCCCATGCTCCTTCTTTTCGGCTGCTGCCTGAGTAGATCGCACAACTATCAGGGCAAGCGGTAATCTTGTAAGTCTGACCAAAACACGTTGGATATCCATAAACGGGATATTCTCTTCCATACACATCCGCATGGCTTAAATAAGTAGTAAAATTCCATCCTAAATATATTTCCTGACAAAGAATATTGCGCTTTTGCTCCTCATAAGTCTGTTCCTTCGCATATGACCAGTCTCCCTCCGCATATTCCCTGCATAATTTCAATAACTTGATAAATTCTTCTGCCTCAATAGAGGCTTTTTTCTTCTCCCTGTCAATCATTTCTTCCTGTAAGCCGCTTAGAAGGAAAAACAACAGTGTTTGCGGATTCCCGATCTGTCCTCCTATCGGAGCCTTCTTCCATTGGTCTTGTTCCACCAGTTCCAGAAAACTTCCCATATTCCATTCCTCAAAGGTTGTTTCATATTCTGGATGTATCGCAACTCCCCACAGCTGAACCTGTGGAGTGAAAATATACAATCCTCCCTCTATTTTAAAAGCATCCAAAATATTCCATATAATATCATCCTGGTACTGCGATTGTTCCAAATAAGAGGAGAGGTCCTCCAGATATCCATTCTTAACATAAGATTCATAGTGTTCAGAATATGTCATATCTATTACATCCGGGCCATTTCCCGCTGCCAGATCCGCATGCAGGCGGTCCGTATTGTTGTTGTAATCCCGAATCGTTACATAATACTCGTTACTGGTCTGATTAAATGCGGCTATAGACCTCCATATGCTGGAAGTGTCTCCTTTGTTCACACCGCTCACCATTCCATATATAATCTCTTTTCTATGCTCCTCGGAGCTCTCTCTCTCCCTTAACACACTATATTGCAGTCTGTCTGTGTCCGTTCCGGCCAAACTATATACCTGCATTTCCCTACATCTTTCGTCATAATACCCCGCCATAACAGAATGAATTCCCAATTTCATTATATCGGTTCTTGCCACCAGACTGCCAGTTTTTCTATCCAGAAACAGAATTTCATGATCTGTTGCCAGACATAATGTTTCCTCACTGCTACGGATACCTCTGGCCCCTTGAACAGATACTTGCAGCGTCCACTTTTTTTCCGCTTCATTTTCTTTTAATTCATACAAAGTGATCTCATTTGTGGTGGCGGCTACACATTCCACATATCCTTTGCCGTTTTCTGCCCAAAGACAAACGGTTCCTTTTACTCTATAGGTTTTTCCTTCCTTTACAACTTTGTCGAAGCACGTCACTCCATCCTTGCTTACAATGTAGACATTCTCACTGCTATCCACAAAGAATCCATTTCCCATTACCGCATAATCATCCCAATTTTCTACAGTAAGGGACATGACACTGGTCCAATTCCCGTCAACGCCAAATTTGCGAATCTCAAGCATATTGTCCTCACAATTTCTCATATGTGCATAAAGTGCTCCCTGGCATTCCGCAATGCTTATAAGGTCATAGTTTCCCTCTTCGGATTGCCACTCAATCTGTTCCCTCTCCTTTCCTAAAGTCTGTGGAGTCCATTTATATATCGGAGCATCTTTTACGGCATTGATGAACCATGCGCTGTTTGCATTGCAAACCACCTGCACGGTTGAAGAAAAATCCTGCTGTTGAGAATAATCCATGCCAAAATCTTTTACAGGAATGTCTGTGCTCCTGTCTCTGCCACAGGATACCAACAATTCTACCATAAAAACAATCAATAAAAGCAGCAAAACAGTTATTCTGTTTTTTCCTTTTCGCACCTTCTTCTCCTTGTTGTATTGCCTTTTAAAAATACAGAGCAACATAAAAGATACATGTTGCCCTGTTATAAACAGCTATATTGGATGAATGGAATATCAGATCAGCCGGTCTGTCCGTAAATATCACACCATGCACTAAGTGTAACTTTCTCCCCAGTAATCTTATGCTCTAAAACGATTGACGCATAACATGTATCACCTGAAAAATGTGAAGTGGGTGGATTAGGCATAGAATATTCACTGGTGTTATGATTAATTACCATAGCAAGTTTTGCGCTGCTTCCATCTGAATAAATAAATTTAAAGGTAACACTAGCAGTTCCAATATTTACAAGCTGGTCGGCAGGAGCAGTTGTGCCCTTGACTTGGTTTTCAGATGCACTTACATAAACTATCGGACTGCTACTTAATACTGCTAAAGCCAGCAGAAAAACTAATAACTTTCGAATACGCTTCATACACTTTTCCCCTTTCGTATTATTTATGGACAAAAGCTGCCCCACAGTATATATACCTCATATAAAATAAAATTCTTTTATATTATCGTAAGACATGTTATAAAATATGTCAATATGATTTTGTCCAAAATTCACCTTATGTCAAAGCACTTACTCAATTATAAAAGGTTATAGAAAAAACATATTAAAACCGTTTCGAACACATTTTTATCCATAGAAAAAATCAATAAAATCAGGAGGGTTATCTGCCTTTTCCAGGCAGATAACCCTCCTGATTTTATATTCATTTCTGCCGATTTCCCGGTAAAGCGTCCATACTACTCCCACATCTTAAAGGCTATGTTCATATCCACTTCTCCGCCGATACCATTGACACGGCCTTTCTCGGTGTACTGCCACACGCCGTAGGCATAGGGATAATACAGTTCTTCCCCATAGTAGGCAAACCAGCGCTCATACCCTTCCAGCCGGTCCAGTTCCAGCAGAAGCAAAGCCGTCTCCATATTGTGGTAGAACATGGGCTTGTAGCCGGCGGCCTGAATGGTGTCCAGAAAAGCAATGGTCACATCCGTGCGCTGCTGAGGCGTCAACTGATTCATTCTGGCTGTGCTGCTGTTCACTTTCTCCACGTCAAAGACTACCGGACACTCGATCTTGTAGGGGGCGATCCGCTCCAGCACGAAATTGGCCTCCTCAATGGCCTCCTCTGCGGTGATGGCCTGGGAGAAGAAATACACCCCTACTTTAATGCCATGGGCCAGAGCCCCCTGGATATTGGCCTGGAAGGTTTCGTCCTCCACCAGCTTGCCGCTTTCGTAGCCCCGCAGGCCCAGCCGCAGGAACACAAATTCCACGCCGTCCGCTGCCACTTTTTCCCAGTCAATCTTCCCCTGGTACTTGGACACGTCGATTCCCATATGGGACACTACCTGACCGTTCTCCATATACTGGAAGCGGCCGTTCTCCAACACCTGCAGATTCTCCTGCAGGTAACCGTGCTGCGCCAGGTCCCTGCGGATGGGCACAAAATGGTACTTGCCGCCGCTGACCAGCACCACATCATCGGGATACAGGGGACGCAGTGTCTCCAGCGTGGACTGGCCGTCCGCCAGCTGTACCCGGATCTCCCCCAGAATCTCCTCCTGCCGGTTGTTTACCGCAGCCTCCAGGGCCTGTGCATTTTCCGCCTGGGCCCGGGCCACGGCCTCCGCCACCTGCCGGTCCAACTCCTCCTGGGTATATAGTCCCGCCGCCTGAGCATTGCCCAGAGTCTGCTGCAGCAGCGCATCCGTCTCGCCTGTCTTTCCGTCGATCCAGGAATATACCGCTATGGCGAGCATCATTACCAAAAACAGCCCGCCAAAAGCCATCCCCAGCCCCACCACATAAGAGATGGTGGTCTTTCTCCGCAGGCGCTTCCTGCGCAGCCTGCTCTCTTCCTCATAAGAACTCTGTGATTTTATCGACTGTCTATCTGTCTTATTCTCTTCGCTCATCCCGTACTCCCATCTTTCCGTGCAATCCTGCCTTATTCCATCTGTCCGTTTCATCGGGCATCCCCAGGGGAAACTTGCCGCACTTCTACTATAATCGAATTTATGTGGATTGGGAAGAGAGAATACCTAAAATTTATGATTTTTTAAGGATCCTTTTTATTCCACCGCCAGTTCGCGCATATGCAGCAGAATCTTTTTTTCCAGGCGGCTCACCTGCACCTGGCTGATGCCCAGGATGGAAGCCACCTCCGTCTGCGTGTGGTTACGGTAATATCGCAGCACAATCAGCTGCCTCTCCTGTTCCTTCAGGGTGGCCAGAAGCTGCTGGAGCAGCAGATGGTTGATCAGGCTTTCTTTCTCCGGGTCCTGGCTGCCTGTGCTGACGCTGCCGCAGCCCCCCGGCCCCGCCGCCACCTTATCCACCAGATAGACCTCACTGCCATCATCCTGATACACGGAGGAGTAGATGGACTCCACCCGGGTCTCCGATTCCATGGCCATAATGATGTCCTCCGGCTGGATTCCCGTCTCCAGGGCGATCTCCTCCAGCCTGGGATCCCTGCCCAGTTCCCCCTGCAGCCGGGCCCTGGCCGTCCTCACTTTCATAGCCCGCTCCTTCAGCGTCCTGGATACTTTCACCGGTCCGTCGTCCCGCAGAAAACGCTTGATCTCTCCCGTGATCATGGGCACCGCATAGGTAGAAAATTTCACATCGTAGGACAGGTCAAACTTGTCCACCGCTTTCATCAGTCCGATTGTTCCGATCTGAAACAGGTCCTCCGGCTCCACCCCCCTGCCCAGGAAACGCCGGACAATGGTGTGCACCAATCCCAGATTTTTCTCTATCAGTACCTCTCTTGCCTCTTTATCACCTGCCTGTGACTTCGCAATCAGCACTGATACATCTTCCATAAATTCCTTCCCGCATGCCGCGAATCCTCCCGCAGCGGCACACACATTCAATGAGAAGAATTGCTTCTTTTGCAATTCTTCTGTGTGAGATTTAGAACTTCTTGTAGAAGTTCTTCTCACACTTTCCCTTTTTCTCAGTTCCTCTCCTCAATCAGGGGATAAGTGCCCAGCTTCTTCACCATCCGCACCAGGGTGCCCTGCCCCGGCCTGCTATGTACCTCCAGTTCGTCCATGAAAGCCTCCATGAAGGCAAAACCCATGCCGGAACGGTCATACTCGGGCTTGGTGGTATACAGGGGTTCCATGGCCTGTTCCACATTCTCCATCCCCTTGCCGTGATCCTCCACCTCGATCTGCAGCACGTCCCGTTCCAGACAGCAGCGCAGATACACCTTCCCGGGGTGGATGATCAGATAGGCCGGCTGGTTGTTGCCGTGTTTACCATATCCGTACACATTGTCGTAGCCGTGGATGATGGCATTGGTCACGGCCTCTGATACCGCGGTCTTGATATCCGCCACCTCGTCCATCGTGGGATTTAAATGGGCCACAAAGGCGGCTACCGACACTCTGGCAAAACTCTCGTTGAGGGATACTGCGTCAAATTCCATGTTCATCTCGTTCTTCCAGGGCAACCTCTCGGTTACGCCGCTGTTTTGCTGCAACTGTTTTTCTGCTGTCATATATCTGCTCCTCTTTTCTCTATGATTTCCGGGCCCTGCACCCTAGTCCATAACCTCAATCAGCCTGTTCAGGCCCGACACACACAAGATCCTGCGAATCTGAGGGTCCGCATGGATGGCGAACACCTTGCCCCCGAAACAGGCGATCTTCTTATATCTTCCCATAATAATGCCAATTCCCGAGGAATCCATGAACCGGGTCTCCTCAAAGTCAAATACTACATTCTCCACCTCCTCCCGCAGTATGTAGCTGTCCGCTTTTTCGCAAATGTAGGTGGATTTGTGATGATCCACCTCCTCCGGCAGCCTGACCATGAGGCAGTTGTCGATGATTTGAAAGTCCTCCATTCCTCTTACCCTCCTGTTTTATGTCCCGCATATTCCCTGCAATGCCTGTTCTCTCCGCCTTTTTTCGACATTTTTTGCATAAAAAGAGAACACATCTTTGTGGATATGTTCTCTTCCTTGGTATCTTATGCACATTTTTCAGAAGGTAGTTTACTGGGCGGCCTGCTCCGCCTTTATCTCCTGGATAATCCGCCTCGCTGTGACGGCGCGATCTCTCAGAGGTAACATCTCCACGAATTTCTCCAGGGCTGTAAGAGCCTCTTCATTGCGGCCCACCTCCCGGTAAGAGCGTCCCAGGGCATAATAGGGATCCCCGTTTTCCGGGTTATAAGCCACCGATTTCTCCAGAACGGGAATAGCCTCCTCATAGTTTCCGGCCAGGAACGAAGCGTTCCCGGTATTGTAATAGGTCACACTCATATAAGGGCCGATGCTTCCCATCAGCAGCCGATACAGGTTTTGGAAAGATTCGGACGCCTCCTCCAGCACCACATTGTCCCTGATCTGGTCCAGCATATCCGCCGTCTGCTGGAAATACTGGCCCCTCTCCGCGCTGGCCTCCCCATACTGCATGGCGTTGATATACTGGCCGGCGGCTGCCAGAAGCTGATCCATGGACTGCAGCGTACCGTCCGTGCCCGCGTATCCATCCAGTTCTCCCTGCAGATCGCCCATTTTCTGCTCTATTTCCTTGATTTGGTTCTGCAGATCCGTAATGGTATTGTTCTTGGCATCGCTTTCGTTGGAAATCTCGTTTATTTTCTGCTGGGCGTCGTTGATCACATTGGTGCGCACCGAGGGCACTACCAGAAAATACATGGCGGCCACACCCATGACCAGCCCCAGCGCGATATTGAGCAATGTACCCACCCCGCTGCGCCTGGGCTCTTTCACGTTCACCGGCTGGATCAACAATTCGTTTTCCGTCTGGAAACGCACGGCGTCCTCCTTGCGGCGGCTGATCCTGCCCGTCTCATCCGGGGCCAGCATCCGATCCACCTCCCGCATATAGGTGAGGGTCTGGATGTTGTTGCGGTCCATGTCCGCGCACTTGACCAACTCCCGCTTCGCCTTATCCCACTGCTCTCCGTCCATATACAGCAGGGCCAGCAGCTGGTGGGCCCGGATAAACTTCGGGTTCAGGGACAGCACCTTGCGCAGCTGGATGATCGCCAGGTCCTTGCTGTCCTGCCTGCAATATACCAGCGCCTGATTGTATTTCTTGATGGTCTGGTTGATGGCGTCCAGGCGGGATGCACTGGCCTGGATCATATTGATATAGTCGTCCGCAATGTTTTTTTCCGGGCGGGTATTTTTGCTGATGACCCACTCGCTGAGGGCCGCTACCGTCTCCCCCATCTCAAAGTACACCAGGCCCAGCAGATTGCGGGCCTCTATATTGTTCTTATTGAACTTCAGGCTCTGCCGCAGGCTGGTGACGGCACCGGTGAGGTCCCTCAGTCCCGCCCTGGCCAGCCCTTCATTATAAAACAGGTTGGACAAAACCATGATTCTTTTATATAAAGCCACGTCCGCGCCGCATGAAGTACAATAGTCATGCGCAGACAAGTGGCATCCACAGTTATAACAAAACATCCTGTTCCTCCCGCTTATCTTACGACATCACTGTTCTTCTGTCTCCTGGACCTCCTGGAGCATCCTTACCAACAGGTCGGCCATATCGGTCAGGTCCTGGTTGTATATGGATTCCTCCGCATCCTCCACCTCAAGGCTGGGACGGAATTTCTTCAGTTCTTCTTCAAAATTAATCATCCTGCTATACCTTTCTATATTAAACTCCGCGCCTTGGAGGCAGATGCCGTCTCAGATTCCGCATCCACCCTGCCCCAGCGCCGCTTTCACTTCTCCTACCAGATACAACGAGCCGGCAATATAGATCCTGCATGTCTCCCGGGATTCCCGCTTTGCCAGCATGTCCCGCAGCGCTTCCGGCACAGTGCCGTAACGGGTGATCCGAAGGGCGGAACCGCCAAAGCCGGGGCAATGCGCCAGGGCCTGCTCCAGAAGATCCGGCGCCGCCCTTCTATGGTTCTCCATGGAGGCTATGCACAGCCTTTCAAACAGACCGCTGTCCACAATCCGGCGCAGCATGGCGGGATAGTCCTTGTCCGCCGCCGCGGCAAAGAGCAGATGCCTGCCGCCCTCATGCCCATCCGCCGCCACAGATTCCAGAAAAGCCCTGACGCCGTCCTCGTTGTGAGCGCCGTCCACATAGACCTCCGGCAGCACTTCTTCCATGCGGCCGGGCCAAAAGCAGACAGATACCCCCTTTTCCACCCTTTCCGGGGTGAGTTCCAGGGGCGTACCCTGGAAGCCTGTCCCCTCCGCCGCCCTCTCTCTCTCTTTCTCCGCCAGCACCTCCAGGGCGCGCAGCGCCAGGCTGCAATTCTCCACCTGATATCCGGCAAACGTAGGGAGCGTTAAGCTGATACTACCATAATAACGGGAAATATAAGAAAAATCAATGTTTTTATTCCTGATTTTTGAGAATCTGTAGTCAATTCTCGACACGGGATACCGCTCCGCCGACAAAAGCCGCGCCCGCTCCCGGATCACCTGCGCCACTTCTTCACAGGTTTCCGCATAGACCACAGGAACCCCTTCCCGGATGATCCCGGCCTTCTCCCCGGCTATGGCGGCCAGGGTGTGACCCAGATATTCCACATGATCCAGGCTGATATGGGTGATGACGGCCAATTCCTTGCGCGTCACGGCATTGGTGGCGTCCAGCCTGCCGCCCAGCCCCGTCTCCAGCACGCAGTAATCCGGCCCCGCCTGCGAAAAGGCCAGCATGGCCATGAAAAACAGATACTCAAAAAAAGTGGGATGATAGCCCTCTCCCGCCTCCAGGGCCTTCCAGTCCAATTCTTCATAGACCCGCAGAAAGACCTCCAGAAACGCTTCCCGGCTGATCATCTCTCCTCCGATCAAAAAGCGTTCCCGCACATCCACCAGATGGGGAGAAGTAAACACCGCCACCTTTTTTCCCGCCGCCTCCAGCACGCTGCGCAGATAGGCACAGACCGAGCCCTTGCCGTTGGTCCCCGCCACATGCAGAATGCGCAGGCCTGCGTCCGGCTCTCCCAGGCGGCTCAGAAATTGCCGGGTATCCTCCGGGGTGTTTTTGGTGGTAAATCTGGGAATATTCATAATATATTCCACTGCCTGCTCATAAGTTGTGATCTGCTGTCTCTTCATAAATGATTCTCCCTGTCTCCCGGGGCAATTCCCTGTCCATGCAGGGGGGAGCCCGCAGCCCTGCCGCGAACTCCCCCATTATACTGCCCTAACACAACTGCTGCAGACGCGATTTCACCTGCTCCATCATCTGGGTGTATTTTGCCAGTTTCTCCTTCTCCTCCAGAATCTTGGCCTCCGGAGCCTTGGAAAGGAATTTTTCATTGCTCAACATACCGTTTACCCGGGCCAGCTCTCCCTGCAGGCGTTTCTCCTCCTTTTTCAGGCGCTCCACTTCCTGGGCGATATCCACCAGTTCCGCGAAGGGGATATACAGGGTAGCGCCGGGAATCACCACAGACACCGCATCCTCCGGAATCCCCGTCTTATCCTCCTGCATCACCACCTCGCCGGCGTAGGCCAGGGAGGCGAAAAACAGTCTGCCCTCGGTAAAGATCTGCAGGATATTCCGATCCTCGCTGACCACGAATACGCCGGCTTTGCGGCTGGGGGGCACGTTCATGTCATTGCGCACGCCCCGGATGCCCCGCACGGCCTCCTTGATGGTCTCGATGGCCTTCTCCTGGGCTTCAAAACGGCGATCCTCCCGATACACCGGCCAGCTGCTGACCATGATAGATTCCCCGCAGTCCTTCGTGTCGCTCTGAGAGCCGTAACTCTGCAGGCTGCAGAAAATCTCCTCCGTGATAAAGGGCATATAGGGATGCAGAAGTTTCAAAGCGTCAATCAAAACAGTCCGCAGAGTCCACAGAGCCGCATTCTGGCCGGCGGCGTCATCCGTGTTATACAAACGGGGCTTCACCATCTCAATATACCAGTCGCAGAATTCGTCCCAGATGAAATCATACACCTTCTGCACCGCGATCCCCAGTTCAAAATTCTCCATATTGTCGGTCACTTCTCTGACCAGGGTATTCAGCTTTGACAGAATCCATCTGTCCGCAGGCTCCAGATCTGCCGCTCCGGGCTCCGTTACTTCCTTGTCCTCCATATTCATCATGATAAAACGGGAAGCATTCCACACCTTATTGGCAAAATTGCGGCTGTTCTCCACCCTTTCATAATAGAAACGCATGTCGTTGCCGGGAGCATTGCCGGTAATCAGCGTCAGGCGCAAAGCATCCGCGCCGTATTGCTCGATGATCTCCAGGGGGTCGATGCCATTGCCCAGGGACTTGCTCATCTTGCGGCCCTGACCGTCCCGCACCAGACCATGGAACAGCACGGTCTTAAAGGGTTTCTCCCCCATCTGCTCATATCCCGAAAAGATCATGCGGATGACCCAGAAAAAGATGATGTCATAGCCCGTCACCAGCACATCGGTGGGATAAAAATACTTCAGATCTTCCGTCTGCTCCGGCCATCCCAGGGTCTCGAAGGGCCACAGGGCCGAGGAAAACCAGGTGTCCAGAGTGTCCGGATCCTGGGTCAGATGTTCATGGCCGCACTTGGGACAGCGTTCCGGCCTCTCCCCGGCCACTGTCACCTCCCCGCACTTGTCGCAGTAGTAGGCCGGAATCCGATGGCCCCACCAAAGCTGGCGGCTGATACACCAGTCCCGGATATTGTCGGTCCAGTTGTAGTAAGTTTTCTCCATGCGCTCCGGAATCAGCCGGATCTCGCCCTTTTTCACGGCTTCCACTGCAGGCTTGATCAGTTCCTCCATCTTTACAAACCACTGTTCTTTCACCAGGGGTTCAATGGTGGTCTTGCAGCGGTCATGGGCGCCCACATTGTGGGAATAGTCCTCGATCTTCACCAGCAGGCCCATACTCTCCAGTTCCGCCACAATGGCTTTTCTGGCTTCATAGCGGTCCATACCCGCATAGACGCCCCCGTTTTCGTTGATGGTGGCATCGTCGTTCATCACATTGACAATGGGCAGATTATGACGCTTGCCCACCTCAAAGTCGTTGGGATCATGGGCCGGGGTGATTTTCACCACACCGGTTCCAAACTCCCGGTCCACATAATTGTCGGTGACCACGGGAATCACCCGGTTTACAATGGGCAGCAGCACGCTTTTTCCGATCAGATGCGCATACCGCTCGTCCTCGGGATGGATGGCCACCGCCGTATCTCCCAGCATGGTCTCGGGACGAGTGGTGGCAAAGGTGAGAAACTCCGTGTCGCTGGGGGTACCGTCCTGGTTTATCACCGGGTATTTGATATGCCAGAGATGCCCCGCCTGCTCCTGATATATCACTTCCGCATCGGAAATGGAAGTGTTGCACACCGGGCACCAGTTGATAATCCGGGAACCCTTGTAGATATAGCCTTTCTCATGCATTTTCACGAACACATCCGTAACGGCCCTGTTGCAGCCTTCGTCCATGGTGAAGCGCTCCCTGTCCCAGTCGCAGGAAGAACCCATCTTCTTAAGCTGGGAAACAATACGCCCGCCATACTCTTTTTTCCATTCCCAGGCCCGCTCCAGAAATTTCTCCCGCCCCAGGTCATGCTTGTCGATGCCCTCTTCCTTCAGCTTTTCGATAATCTTCACTTCCGTGGCGATGGAGGCATGGTCCGTGCCCGGCTGCCACAGGGCATTATAACCCTGCATCCGCTTAAAACGGATAAGAATATCCTGCATGGTGTTGTCCAGCGCATGTCCCATATGCAGCTGTCCGGTGATATTCGGGGGAGGGATCACGATGGTGAAGGGTGTCCGGCTATGGTCCACCTCCGCGTGAAAATATTTTTTCTCCATCCACTTTTGATACAGTCTGTCCTCTATGCCCTTGGGGTCATAGGTCTTGGCCAACTCTCTGCCCATAGCTTTTCTCCTCTCTGATTGGGGATCCGGCCGCACAAAAAAACCCTTTGCAGACCTCCCGGCCTGCAAAGGGCGCTGTCGCGCGTTACCACCTTTGTTCACAGACGTCTCACGGCGCCTGTCTTCGTGACTTCTTTCAAAGCCCTATCCGCTAACGGGGATAAACCGTGTTTCCCTACTGTCTGCCCGGACTCCGGGGGCAGATCTCCGGCCCGTCCTGTGACACAGTCCGATCCGTGCCGACGCTTTGGGGCGCGGCGCTCCCATTTTCAGGAACCGGCTCGGAAGCTACCTTCAGGATGCTTTCCTTCAAACGACCTTCCAGCGCACGGCCGTTCTCTCTGGCAAGGGGTCAACCCTACTCCTCTTCGTCATCGCCTTTTTCTGCGTATTATCTTAAATCAGCGGCGGGACTTTTGTCAAGAGTTTCTTGGGATTTCTTATTCTTTTTTCCGTAGCCGCCCCAGACAAAGGAGACAAATGCCAATATCAGCAGTATAAAAACGATCAGCACATCCCAAAGGTCAAGGACAGGCTCCGCAATCATTTTGGACAATACTCCGTTGATAATAAATAAGAGCGGGATACCCAACAGAAAGGTAAATCCCAGAGCGGCCGGCATCCGGCTTTTTCCCAGGCCCCGGAATACCGCTGCCCCAATCCACAGAAACACAATGGCGATCACTGCCATCACCGCTCCCAGCGAAAATACCCCCTTTACATCCAGGATGCGGCTCAGCAGATATAAGTAAGGAACCGTAAAAACGCTCAAAGCAATCAGGCTCCCCATTATTCCCCTTTTCCCCCCTATTATGCCGGGAATGGAAACGGCCCATGCAAAGATAATGGAACTGGCCGGAATCAGGGACCAGGTCAAACCGCCTGTTATGGCCAGATCGCAGATCAGACATACCACCAGGCCGATTAAAAGTGAGAACGAGAAAACAGCGGCCGCCACTCTGTTCTTAGTTCTGCTGTTCTCGTCTTTTTTCTTTAAAGCAATCAGATTTTCATCCACCTTCTTTTCATAAAGCTCCATATCCATTTCCTCCCCATTCGGCAACTCAATTTTCTCTCCGCTCAGCAACTCGTTTACGGTAATTCCCAGAATATCGCAGAGTTCCAGCATAACGGAAGAGTCGGGCATACTTTTCCCCGTCTCCCATTTGGATACGGCTCTGTCCGTAATGTTCAGCTTTTCCGCTAACTGCGCCTGCGTCAATTTCTTCTCCTTTCTGCATTTGGTAATAAATTTTCCGATTTCTGTCTGATTCATCGTGTTTTCTCCTTTCGCTTTCACGATATGCCTGCCTGGAGGGTTTGTACACAAGCCACTGGTTGATTTGGGGAGATTCAACCGCTGGTTGGTAGTTCCAGGGCCTGACTCAAGCCATATTTATTATTGTATCACATCTCTGGCAAAAACTGGACTGGTAAAAAAGTTTTATTTTGGCACTTTTAGAATATCCACTTTTGTGTAAAATAGAGAGCAATCCATCTGATCAGGGAAAATTGCCGCAGATGCGGCAGAATGTGAGGGAATATCATATGAAAAAAGAACAAAACCATAATACATCTGAAACAAGAAAGAAAAGCTATATCCTGCTGATCATCGGCGCTGTGCTGCTGGCCGGGGCCGTCGTCTTCGCCGTCTACGCCCATGGCAGCAGCTACGCCGCGTCCCTGGAGACCGGCAGCGAACTGTCCGAAGTCAAGGCCATGATCAAATCCGTTGAAGCCGGAGAAGCTGCCGGAGATCTGGAAGCCCTGAAAGCACGTCAGACACAGCTTAAAGATTTGAAACTGAGCCAGGAGCGGCCCTATTCTTACAGCCTTACCGTCCTGTTTTTCTCTCTGCTGCTGATGGCCAAGGGATTGTATAACGCTCTGGTTGGCACGGTGAAAAACCGGGAAAACATAAAGCGACTGGCTATGGCGGGCCTGATGGCGGCCCTCTGTTACATCGGCTTCGCCGTGTTCAAGATCGACATCCCCGTGGGACCGGGAAAGACGGCGTTCCACTTCGGCAATGTGTTCTGTGTGCTGGCGGCACTGCTGCTGGGCGGCTTCTGGGGCGGACTGGCAGGCGCCATCGGCATGACCATCGGAGACCTGACCACCGCCTATGTGACCAGCGCTCCCAAGACTTTCCTGTTAAAGCTGTGCATCGGCCTTATTGTAGGTTTGATAGCACACGTTATTTTCCAATTGAGCCGCACCCATTCCAGGAAATATATAACAGGTGTTACCATACTTGCCTGCCTCTGCGGCATGGGCTTTAATATGGTGGCTGATCCGCTGGTGGGATATTTCTATAAGATGTACCTGCTGGGAATTCCCCAGGAATTATCCGCCACTCTGGCAAAGATGGCCACCGTCACCACAGCCGTGAACGCGGTGGTGGCCGTCATCGCCGCCAGCATCTTCTACCTGGCACTGCGGCCAGCTTTGAGAAAAGCCGGGCTCTTCATCCAGGTGACGCCGGAAAAATCAGACATGGAATAACAGCCGCTATTTGCACTTTGGGCGGCGTGCAAAACCCAAACAGAGAAAAACGCGCTGAGGCAAGGGCAGAATCCCCGGCCTCAGCGCGTTTTGTCAGAACTTAATATCCACATTTCCCATGGAGCAGTTGATCTCCATATATTTGGCCGCTCCATTGTCTATATAGCGGTCCATCGCCGCTCCGGAAAATCGTTCTCCGTCGATTTCCATATTGCCCGCCACACAATTCAACTGGAAATTAAAATCTTCCTGGTTCCCCTCCAGATCCATGTTCACATTCCCCATGGAGCAGCTGATCTCTGCGCTCTCGTTGATGGCACCGGTAAAGTCCATATTGCCCATATCGATAGATGCGTCCAGAGAGAGTACCGTCACGTCCTGAGCGCGCAGTTCCCCTGCCCCCAGGGAAACTTCCAGGGTATTCAGCGTCACATCTGTCAGCAGCAGCTGTCCGGCTCCCACAGACACTTCCATATCCTCCACCACCCTGTTTTTCAGCTTCAGCTGTCCGGCTCCCAGGGACAGGTCCAAACGTCTCAGAGAGCATTCTTCGGGCAGGTACAGTATAATGGAACTGTTTTTAATCTCATCCGCCAAATTGGCAGGACGCACGGATTTGATATACAACACATCTCCCTCCACATAGGCCTGCATCTTGCCCACGCTCTCGCCTTCGACATAGATATTGCCGTCAGGAGAATCCTTGATTTCAATGATGCTGCCGCCAATCTCCAGATTCAACTCCCCGACGCTCCCCTGGACGACCATCTGCCTTTCCACATCCCCTTTCCAAACAGCATAGCTTTCACTGAACATAGAGGCATCGTCAATCTCATAACCCGCAAAATCAATATGATCCTCCCAGTCAAAATCCACCCAATCTCCGCCGATTTCTTTCAGCAAATCATTCATATCCTGTCTGCCGCCGGCCCTCCTGCCCAGCATGTAGAACATACCTCCCACAATAATCAGTACCAAAGCCAGCACAAAACAGAATTTCATAAATTTTTTCATAATCTCCTTGCCTTTCTGTAATGGATTGTGCATCCGCCCTTTCGGCGCCCCGCTCCGGCGGGAATTTCCCGCCTCCGAAATCCAAATATTTCCACACACCCGTTATGCGACGCTGTCATGGCAGACACTGTATTTATATTAAGATAAGTACTTTCCCTTTACGCTTTCTTCTTTTTCCTGAATAATAAACGACCGATTCCGCGGAAAATGGCCGGGGTAGCCACACCCGCCATAGCCACTGTCAAGATCAGGAAAAAGATTCCTATCCCCACTGCCATTAATCCTCCCCCGATCAGCCCTAACCCGGCCATGGGATGGAGCCCCAGCCCCACTACACCTCCAACGGCAACAAAGAGGCCTGCGATAATGCATATCAGTGCGGCCACGCCAAATCCCAGAATCATGCAGAACCAGGCGGCCAGCAAGCCCAATATGACCCCCGCCACTCCGGCGAGAAGTCCCACCAATCCCCCCAGCAGGCCTACAGCCACCGGAAGACAGATAATACAGAGGATTACGATCAGCGCAATAATGCCTCCGGACAATGGCTCCTTCCCGGTTTTTCCTGATTTGCCCCGGGAATCCTGTTTCCCATAGTTCCAGGGAGCCGCCGGCTGGGACACCCCTTGCCAGGGCGTTGTAACGGCCGCGGCGGCCGCGCCAGTTCCGGGGATGCCGTGAGATGACGTGCCATATGCCGTTATTCCTTGTGCAGCAGTACTTTGTGCCGCAGTGCCTCGTGCTGCCATGCTTTCTGCCGCTGTCCTCTGGGACATAGCGCTCTGTTCCGCTGTATTATACGCCGCCGTGCCCTGAGGCGTTGGATTCTGGGCTGCTGTGCCCTGTTCCGCTGTATTCTGGGCTGCAGTACCCTGAGCTGCCATGCTCTGGGCTGCTGTGCTCTGGGCCGCAGTACCTTGAGCTTCCATGCCCTGGGCCGCAGTTCTCTGAGCCTCTACGCCTTGTACCGCTGTACTATGGTTTGCTGTGCCCTGGGCTTCCATGCTCGGGGCCGCAATACTCTGTTCTGCAATACCCTGCGCCGTAGCACTCTGTGCTACAGTGCTCTGTGCTACATTGCCCTGCTCTGTCCCATTCTGGCCCTCATTCTCCGCGGGCTCTTCAATATCTGTACCATACTCGGTAAGTTCCCTGCCAGTGACAGGCTTGCGGTTTTTGCAGCCATCCCCATAGCCTGCCCCGTACAGATCCCTCTTGATATTCTCCGCCACCCGTGCAGGATTGCCCAAAGCCTCTATTACTGCCTGCTCGTTCTCCGGCCCCGCATCGTCAAAGTAATCCCCGTAGTACTGCAGAGCCTCCTGTCTCTCCTGTTCGGATATATTTTGCAGCAAACACTCTAATTGCCCCATAAAATCAAATTTATTCATATTCATCCTTCCCGCCCCACTGTACCGGGGTCTCTCCTATATTTTAAAAGCCGATTTCTGATTCAGCCTCTTCCCTCAAACAGCGAAGTGATTTTGTCCGAATAACTGCGCCACTCGCCTTCATACAGCCGCAACTGCGCCCAGCCACTGCTGGTCACCTTATAATAACGCCTGTTACGTCCTGCGCATTCCCTGTCATATACCTCCAGGCAATCGTCCTTTTGCAGACGACGCAGCACCGGATACAGCGTGGATTCCGACAAGTCTATTACCTGACGCACATCCTGGGTGATCTTATACCCATATGTCCCTTCCGGCTCCTTTGACACCACCGCCAGCACGATGGCATCCAATAGAGCCGCACCCGTATTAAATATCATGCTCTTTTCCTTTCCTGCATTAAGTTCCGCATTTTCCCTCCTGCACACAGGGCCCTGGTTCTTTTTCCGGCCGGCCTGGTGGCCGATGCCTGAAGCCAGAGCCCGATACCCGATACCCGATACCCGATACCCGATACCCGATACCCGATACCCGATACCCGATACCCGATACCCGGTTATGATACCGTGCACCCCGGAGGTTGTAACGCTTGGGGTTCCTCTTCTGCCCTCACGGCAAAAGCATTTTGTTTGTCCATACAATATTATATGCCGTATAATATTGCTTCTGAACATACTATACGACATATAATATGCATTGTCAATCCCCTTTTTGACCTTACTTTGCATTTCAGGACAAAGATTTTGCTGCTGCCTGGCCAGAAAGCACCGAATCACAGGAGGAAAGCGCAGCTGAATCCGGGTTCCCTTTCTGAAAACAATGAAGAAAAAGGCAGAATTCGGGGTATAAAAAAGAGGATGCGGCTCAATCATCTAATTTGATGATTTTGCGACACCCTCTTCAAGGTTTCCGCTGCTCTGTCATCAGTCATAAAAGGTTCTTCCAAGGGGAATGGGGTCCGGATTTTTCCGTATCCAGGAAACAGTTAATTCACATAATTTCTCAGGACGCAATATTTTTTCCTCACGGATCAGTTCCCGTATGACACGCTTTGCCTCCCTGATCTCTTCTCTTAAAAGAGGATTGCCCTTACGTAAAAAATGAGGGATGTAATAGAGCTTGACCCTTGTGGGGAATTCCGCCCAATCCGTCACAAAACCGTCCAGAACCAGACTGCAGACCGAACCCGATACGCGGAGCAGTTCCCCCTGCACGGTCCCTGCCTTTTCTGTTAATGGCGGGGTAAGTATCCACAGATACAGTTCTTCAAACTGCTCCTGCCAGCTTCCCGGGGCTGCAATGATCTTCGCCTTCCCATCATAAAAACGCTTGGGAGGCGGCGCCGGAACGCCAAATATTTCCAACAGACACTGCAGGGCCTCTTCTGTTTCCGCCAGGCGTGCTTTATTAAAATCTGAACGGTAAAATGCGAAAAATTTCGCCAATTGCCTGACAGACTGACGCATGGTATCCGTAATGGGAACCCCCAAAGCAAGAAAGTATTCTGCAACGGGAAGAATCTGGCAGATATTGCTGTTATTGGCTCTGGCCATCATGTACTCCATCGGGATCTGGCCCCGTTTATTTGGGGCATAAATATCTCCGTTGTTTTCCACCAGCTTTTCCACAATCGAAAGATGTCCCCATTGCGCCGCATAATGGAGAGGCGTGTCCCCATCAGGCGTAACCGCATGGATGTCCGCACCGAGACGTATCAATAAATCCACCGTCTCAAGCTGATCTTCAAAGGCAAGATGGGATATAATATTATGCAGGGACGTTCTTCCCCATTGATCCACTGCATTGATGTTGGCTCCCTGCTCTACCAACCACCGCACCATTCTCTCTGACATTCTATGTGCATAGAATACGGCAGTCTGTCCATAACTGAGGGTCGCCTCCAGGCTGCAGGTTTGAAATACGCTTTTTAAACCAGCCATACCTCTGTAGCTTAGTATTGACAGAAAATTTTCCGGCAGTTTACTGGGATCATTCTGATTCCCTTTATTCCTTCTGCCTCTGTTCCATTTACCTCTGTTCATCCTAAATCCTTCCTCTCCATATTCCCGGCAGATTCCCGCAATCCTCCGGCAAATTCCCCGTTAAAAGTCCGGGACACTGCTCTTACACTGTTCCGGCCTCATTCGTCATCTCAAAGGCATCCCCATTGTCAGTCTCCGATGCTGTATCGGCAGCTGCTTGCAGAAAGCATCCGCTTCCCGAGTTTCTTCAGATATCTTGGCATATCAATTACTTCACTAATTATGCGGAAACTGTGGTGGTTTTTTCTGTCTCTCCGGCTGTCTGCAGTTCCAAGGCCTGCTGCCGCAGGCTGTTTTTGCGCACCACCACGCAGGAGAGCATCAAGATTCCCCCACAGACCTGCCAGGGAATCCACCGGGCATAAAGCATATACAGAGAACTCAGAGCCAACAGGCTGTAAGTGATCCGCGTCCTCCGGGTGTGAGGCCGGATCCGCACCACCAGTGAAAAGAACAGATAGATACTGCACAGCGCGAAAACAGGTTCCGTGTGAATGGGCATCAGGCCGATCAATACCCCAAAAGATACTGCGATGGCTTTTCCCCCTCTGCCCCTGTGAAACAGAGAATAGGCATGGCCCAGCACGGGCCCCGCCATAATCAGGGGAAACAGGCAGCCACTCTCCAGGCCCAGCCGCAGCGCCATATGCATGGGAAGAACCCCTTTTAAAATATCTCCCAACAGGCACAGGATTCCCACCGGGATGCCCGCATGCTGCATGGCATTGGCCGTCCCGGGATTGTGGTCGTCACTGAGCGCCACAACATCCACTTTTTTGATCCATTTGGGAAGATATCTGCTAAACAAAACACTGCCGCACAGGATTCCCACTATAACCATTACAATTTGATGCCCTATCATAATTTCCTCTTTCCGCATATCCGGGTCTTTGGTGGTTAACGCCGCCGAAGCCCCGCCTCCTCTTCCTCCCCGCCCTGCCGCAGGATAAAATCGCAGATATCCCTTGCGGCATTCCCGTTGATCACCTGATGCTGCCTCTCGATCATCTGTCTGCAGGCCTTCGGCTGCGACAGCAGTTCCATGGCTGCCTCCACAAGTTTCTCCTCGGAATCCGCACTGAGGGACATACCATGAGCATTATAAAATGCCTGATTACAGTCCTCGCACCCCGGTATGGGCCTGGTGTGGGCCAGGGGAATCCCAGCCACCGCCGCTTCCGTGGAAGTAAGTCCGCCGGGCTTTGTAAACAGCAAATCCGCCGCCGCAAGATATTCCGCCGTCCTGTCCGTGTAATCCAGAACCCGCACCCGGGGATCCTCCCGATATGCCTCACGCAGCCTGGCCTTTAGTTTTTCGTTGGAACCTCCCAGAATATAGACATTGTCCCCTCCGTCCATACGGGACACCAGCGCCCGCACCAGATTCTCGATCTTGCCATACCCCATGCTGCCTGTCATTACCAGGATGCAATGCCCCTCCGGGTTCATACCCAGAGACTCTCTGGCCTCCTCTCGGGAGGGAAGACTGCGAAAGCGGTCCGACACCGGGATGCCTGTGGGAACCAGCTTCTCCGGGGCAATTCCCTTTTTCGCATATTCTTCCGTCAATTCCTCATGGGCTATAAAATAGTAGTCCGCCTCCGTCTCTTCCGTAAAGGGGATACAGGTGTAATCCGTGCCCACGAAATAAGTGCGGATATCGGGCCGACACCCGTGTTTGCGAAGCATGTACGTCAGCGCTTCCGCAGGGAAAAGATGAGGCATGACAATCGTGTCATAACCATTGTCAACTATATAGTGGTACAGCTTTTCCGCATAGAGCGCGTTGGCATAATACACAGGCGACTTTCGTCGGGAGGATGTAATGGCTCTCCCGGCCTTATACGCCCCTTTGAATACTTTTGTGGCCTTCACGGTGCTCCAGACATAAATCCGCTTCCCATAGCTGGCCGCCCTTTCCGAAGCGAATCCCAGCACATCTGCCATTTCACAGGGAATCCCTCTCTTTCGAAATTGCTCCAACACTGCCTTGCCTGCCGAATTATGTCCTTCTCCCGTACCTGTGGACAATATCAGTACTTTCATAAATACCTCCAGCTTACCTTGCATGCATAACATCAGCATTCCCCCACAAGGGAACAGCAATGCGCATGGGAAGGGGGAATCTCCATTTATGTATCTATAAAGTATCATGTTTCATCCGGAATTGCAAGATAAGAGCAATTATTCCTCCCACAATTTTACATAATCTAATTGACTGGTTCAGTTCTTATTTTTATTTCTGCAATTTTACATGCAAAAAGAGAGTTCGACACAAAAATTGAAATATTTGTCATATTTACGGCCTTCTGGGAAATTAATCCACCGTTTCCACATAGTTATCCACATATACACCTCTGTCACCATCCATATTTTAGGCGTCAAAATTGCAAAAATTACATGTCATATTGCTTGCATACTATTTATCCAAACATCCATTTGGTTTACATAATTTTTTAAGAAGAGAAGAGTCAAGCCACCAAAAAAAGAACCCTGCAAATGCAGAGTCTTTTTTGCTATTGCCATATGTTATGATTTGCATCTACAACCACGAATCCCAGAATCGTTCCACCCGCCTGGAAATGCTGGAATAGCTTACCCGCTCAAAATTGGCCCATTCCCTTGGGAACATACGAAGATAGGCATATTGTAAGAAGCGCTCATCCAGCAGGGCTACAACGCCTATATCCGCCTCTGTGCGAATCACCCGCCCGGCTGCCTGCAGCACCTTGTTCAGCCCCGGATAACGGTAAGCATAATCGAAACCGTTCTGACCGCTGTCATTAAAATACTTCTTTAACAATTCCCTCTCATAGCACACCTGGGGAATACCGGTTCCCACAATGATAGCCCCGATCAGGCTGTCCTCTTTCAAATCTATGCCTTCGCTGAAAATACCGCCCAGGACACAGAAAGCAATCAGCGTCTTTTCTTCCTCGATCTCAATATCCATACAGATGGACGCGTCCAGGTCGCAATCCTCATTGCCCTCAAATCTGGCCAGAAAAGCCTCCCGGTCTCCCTCGCTCATATATTCAGACTGTATAAGGCATTCCTTATTATCATCCGAGAAATGCTCCAGATACCGCCCATATATCTCCCGCATAAAGGCATAGGAAGGGCAAAACACCATGTAGTTTCCATGCCGGTTTTTCACAATCTCGTCTATATACCCGGCTATCCTGAGAAATTCCTCCTCGGAACGCCTGGTATACTTGCTGGTTACATCCTCCGCGATCAGCAGCGCCCGCTTTTCGGGATTGAACACTGAGTTGGCATAGACCTCGTAATCGGATTCTTCTCCTCCCAGCAATGCCTTATAGTACTGAATGGGCAGAAAAGTAGCCGAAAATAGAATGGTGCTTCTGCCCCGCTTCATGCATTCCCGCAGATTGTTGGAGGGATCCACACAGAAAAGTTTGAGCAGGAAAGTGCCGTCTTCACACAACTGCGTATATTTCACATATTTTTCGTCCAGCAACTCGTAGATTTCCAGAAAATGCACCAGGTTGAAGTAGAATTCCAGTACTTCCTCCCGCTGGGGCAGGGCCTCCTGCTCCTGTTCCTCCAGATAGGACTCGATGGTGCCCTGGAGATGCAAAAGCAGAGAAGTAAGAGTATCAATCTGTTCCACCACCTGACACTCTTCACATGCCCGTTTCAGCGCCAGCATTTCTTTGTTGCAGTTCTCCAATTGACGGATCATCCGGGCGGCAAATCCCCTGGATACCAGCACACTCTTTCCGGCGCCCTGCCGCCACGCTGTATCCACGGCCTCCGTCATATCTGCGCTCTCCTTTTCCGAAAGAAGGATATCTGATTCCCGGTTCTGCTTTCCGGCGCCTTTTTTCCGGCCCTCCGCCATCTGCAGTTTTTGCAGGCTGTTTTTCAGCGCCAGTATATCCTCTTTGACAATGACGGCACTGTACATTTCCCGCCCCCGCTCCAGCAGATTGTGAGCTTCGTCAATCAAAAACAGGTAATTTCCCCTGACGCCTTCCCCAAAAAAACGCTTCAGGTACACATGGGGATCAAACAGATAATTGTAATCACAGATAATGCCGTCTGCAAACAGACTCATGTCCAGACACATTTCGAAGGGACAGACCTGGTGCTCCTCTGCATATTTCTCCACATTCTCCCGGCTGAAACTCTCTTCGTGAGTCAGCAGATCATAGATGGCCTCGTTGATTCGGTCGTAATGCCCCCTGGCATAAGGGCAATATTCCGGATTACACTCTGTCTCCTCCATAAAACAGGTTTTTTCCTTAGCGGTTAAAATCACACTCTTAAAATTTAATCCCTTCTCCCGCAGCAGAGCGAAAGTATTCTCAGCCACCGTCCTGGTGATGGTCTTAGCTGTCAGATAAAACAATTTCTGCCCCATCCCCCGCTCCATGGCCTTCAACGCCGGAAACACTGCGGATATGGTTTTACCCACGCCGGTAGGGGCTTCCAAAAACAGCTTTTTCTCATGGTAAATGGTCTGGTACACATAAGTTACCAATTCCTTCTGCCCCTCCCTGTAAGGGAAGGGAAACGCCATCTGCCTTATGGCGGCGTCTCTGCTCTTCTTCCACCTGAATTGGTAATCCGCCCATTTCAAATAAGAACGGATCAGCTCTCCAAACCACTCCTGAATCTCCCGGGCAGTAAAGCTATAGCGGAAATAGCGGATCTCCTCGGTCTCCATATGACAATAAGTCATCTGCACATGGATTTCCGCCAGTTCCCTGTCCCGGAGCGTATGCAGGAGCATGGCCGCATAGACCTTGGCCTGGGCCAGATGTACCGGCACGGGGCCTTTCATATAGGCCAGTTCCCGGTAAGTCCCCTTGATCTCATCCACAGTCACGCCCTGCGGCTGATCTATAATGCCATCGGCCCGGCCCTCCAGCACCAGGCGGTAGTCCTCCGTCGGATGCATGTATCGCAGCGCCACTTCAGCCTGGTACTCACTGCCCATCCGTCGCTGAATCATGCGGTGAATACGCCCCCCCTCCTGCATGGCCTGATCCGGGGACGCATGATGCCTGTTATCTATATCTCCGCTGCGCATGATAAACTCCACCAGTTCTCTGACAGAGATTCGGATTTCCTCTGTGATCTCCTCCTGTTTCTCCGCTGCGGTCTCTTCCCTGCCCGCATGATCCTTGCCGGATGTCATATCTCTCCCTCGCCGCTGCCGGAAGGAATTGCTGCCTCCCAAAAATGTTTCATTCTTTTCTTCCTCCGATCTCCTCTTCCCTATTGCCAAAGCCGCCAGTCCATATCCTCGGGCATCTCTTTGTTTTACTCTCCTGCAAGTATATCTACATCCGTCAAACCCTGCCCTACTCTATTTTCGCAGAAGCAAACCAGCCCCTTTCCCTTATCATTCATTATAATTTATTTTATCAGGGAACACAATTCCGAAACGGCAGAAAATGCGCAGAGCAACAGAAAAGGGACCATCACATCAAAGCAACAGTCCCTTCGCTCTTAAATCCATAAATTCTCAGACTTCCCGGGCCTGTCAGCAGGCCACTGCCAGATCGCCCAGCAACTCCTCCAGTTCCTGGTTATATCCCTCATAGGACACCGCCAGCGACTTGGAAAAATCCAATCCGTACACTCCAAGGAATGATTTGGCATCCACTATATATCTGTTATAATAGATGTCAATATCGAAATCACATTTGGACGTCACACTGACAAATTTCTGAACCTGATCCTGTGTAAGTTTGATCTGCCTTACCATATTGCATCCTCCTTTTCTCGATCATACCACGCCGCAGGACGTGGGACGGAAACCGTTTTCATGTTGGATATACAATACTATATGCAAAGTCAAATGTAAATTGTCGATTTTAACAATTTTAGGGACTGTTGGCAAATTCTATTGTGTATTTTTGGAAACGCTTGGGCATCATCTGGTTCTGTAGTCCTATATTGCGCCGCTCCCGGATGGCAATCTTATGACAAAAGTACCGGAAGAGTTCCTCATATGCCATTTCACAGGCGGAATAACCCGCCTGTCCAAGGGCCTGAATCAGCGCCTGGCTGTCCGTGAGATACCACTCTCCCCCTGCAGGATGAACACCAAGCAGTCCCCTGCCAATATCTCTTATGGCAAAATCTTCCTGGGGAAAGCGGTCCGCGAAATGCACCATCACATATGGCAGCACATGGCTCTTGGGGTTATTCTCCCCATACAGGATTCCCCGGTCCAGTTCCCGGAAGCGCAAAAACTGTAATAACCGGGTGCATTCCCTGCTGGCCTGTTTGGCCAGCCGAAAGGTCTGAAGCACATGGGAATTTGTCTGATGGTCCAGCAGATGCCCGGGCAGCGGTGCGGCCTGAAGTCCATATACCACCGTCCGATACACGGCCTGGGCCTTTTCCGGATCCGGCGTGGCCAGTGCCAGGCACAGGGACTCGTAATCCTCCTGTCCAAAGCGCCTGCGCAAGGTCCGCAGTACCTTCTCCGCCCGTTGGATATCCGTTTCCACCGGAATATATTCCCCAAAGAGCATCAGTTCCCGATCCACCCTGATCCAAGTATCCTCATGCTGCGCATGATCCTCATAAGCCCGGTATATGGCTGTACAGACCCCCTCCAGGCTGTCCTCACATTGATAGACACGCATATTATCCTCTTTCCTTATGCTATATGCCATGATTCGGCAATCTGTCGGGGCATACTTATATCTGCCCCGTCACTGCCCTGTAAACATCCCCGGGATCCGGCTGCAGGCTGTACTGTCCATCGTCAAAAAGGCTCATCTGACGGTAACTCATACCGTCGCTGCCAAACTGCACCCTATCCTTTTCGCTGGTCAGGTTCCGCACGATATAGTCCTCTTCCAGCCTGGTGGGATACATCATCCGGCCACCGCAGGTAATAAAGTAGAGCGCCCTTTTCATTACCACCCCAATCCGCTTCAAATCCTCAAAACGCAGTCTGGCACTGCGGCGGGCTGCCACGATGCGCTGCGCGCTGCGCACGCCGATCCCCGGAACCCGCAGCAACCGCTCGTAGGGCGCCCGGTTGACCTCCACGGGAAACTGCTCCAGATGCCGCACCGCCCAATCCTCCTTGGGATCCAGAAGAATGTTGAAAAAGGGCCTTTTCTCGTCCAGCAGTTCCCGGGCCTGGAAGCCATAGAAACGCAGCAGCCAGTCCGCCTGGTACAGACGATGCTCTCTCTTCAGAGGCGGTCCCCCGGGCAGTGCAGGCAAAGCCTTGTCCTCATTGACCTTCACAAAGGCGGAATAGAACACCCGTTTTAAGTCAAAACGCTGGTACAGGCTTTCCGCCACATGCAGAATCTGATAGTCACTCTCCCCCGTGGCCCCGATGATCATCTGGGTGGACTGCCCTCCCGCCACGAATTTCGGGGCATGGTGATACACCGTGAGATCGTACTTATTGGCCCGGATCCCATTCTGGATCTGGCGCATGGGAGCCAGAATATTCCGCCGGTGCTTGTTGGGCGCCAGTTCCCGCAAGCCTTCCGCCGTGGGCAGTTCCAGGTTCACACTCATGCGGTCCGCCAGGAATCCCGTCATCTGGATCAGTTCGGGGGGAGCGCCGGGAATGGCCTTCACGTGCACATAGCCGTTGAACCGATACTTGTTCCGCAGCAGATACAGGGTGCGGTAGAGCAGTTCCATGGTCCGCAGGGGACTCTCGAAGATGCCGGAGCTCAAAAACAATCCTTCTATATAATTGCGCCGGTAGAATTCTATCGTCAGCCTGCAGATCTCATCCGGCGTAAAAGTGGCCCGAGGCACATCATTGGATTTCCTGTTGACGCAATATTTGCAGTCATAGATACACTCGTTGGTCATCAGAATCTTCAGCAGAGAGATACATCTGCCATCACTGGAAAAACTGTGGCAGATCCCGGCCTTGACACAATTGCCCAGATCCCGGCCATTGCCCCTGCGATCCACTCCGCTGCTGGTACAGGCCACGTCATATTTAGCGCTGTCTGTCAGTATCCCCAGTTTTTCCATAAGCCCCATGGAATTGCCGTCTATCACCGCCCCCGGCGCACGGATCGGCCCGCTCTCTTCCCCATTACCCAACACCGGCATATGCAATTTATCCCCTGTAACTTCCAACATCTCCATAAGGCTTGTTCTCCCCTCCCGCAAGGAACGTATGTTTGGTATTAATATAGCACATATGTTCTGGTATTGCAAGAGAGAAATATGCCACAAAATAAAAAATTCCAAGGGACTGCCGCATAATAGCCACTATTTACAAAATATGGTATGAAACCACAAAAGTTTCATCCAAATATTGTAAATAAGCAGCATTTTGCAGCAGCCCCCTGGCTGTAAAATCACAGGATATGAAGTTACTTTTTCTTAAGCACCAGATGCTGGGGCAGGCCGTTTACCATAAACGGCTGATAATCCCCCTGAATCAGAGGCTCGATATAATTGATGAACTCCTCGGTCACATAGTTGCCTTCCCGGTTCATCCAGGAACGGGGCACCAGCTTCTCATTGTTGGCAATGCGGTGTACGTCATAGATGCCGGCGGCGCTCATATAGGGATCGTCCGCCACACGGTCGATCACCACCATCTTGCCCGTATCTCCTTCGTCCGCCGCCTTTACGGCTGCGCCGCCCACCATAAACGCCTCGTCCACATCCACCCGGGAAGCCATATGGGAAGCGCTTCTCTGCAGGGTGGAATACTCAATGCTGCGGGTCTTGCAGCCGATTTCCGCCCCCAGATACCCTGCCAGGTAAGCGGCAGTACCCTGGAGCTGCTTATGGCCGAATGCATCCACATATCCCGCACCGCCTGACAGTTCGCACACATACCTGCCGTCAGCCAGCTTGATCCCCTCGGATACGGCAATCACCACGGATTTCTTTTTCCGAAGCAGTTCCTCTGTGGTCTTGCGGAACTTATCAATGTCAAATACCACCTCCGGCAGATAGATCAGATCGGGACCTTCGCACTCCTCCGTCCTGGCAAGGGCGGTGGCACCGGTGAGCCATCCTGCGTTACGTCCCATGATCTCCAGAATGGTAATGGTGGACCGGTCGTTATAGGTCAGCCCCAGAGCATCCCGGATAATCTCCTTGGTGGAGGCGGCAATATATTTGGCGGCGCTTCCAAAGCCCGGCGTATGATCCGTCAACGCCAGATCATTGTCAATGGTCTTGGGCACGCCCAGAAACTTCTGGCTGTGTCCTTTTACAATTGCGTAATCGGATAGCTTCTTGATGGTGTCCATGGAGTCGTTGCCGCCGATGTAGATAAACGCTTCAATCTCCAGCTTATCCAATATCTGAAATATCTTCTCATATATCTGGGAATTCTCATGAATCTCCGGCAGCTTATACCGACAGGAACCCAGAAATGCCGAGGGCGTTCTCTTCAGAAGTTCAATGTCCATGTCCGAGTGAATCTGAGTGGACAAGTCCACGTACTGCTCATCCAGGAATCCCTGGATGCCGTGAAGCATCCCGTAAACTTTGTGAAATCCCCTCTCCCGGGCTGTCTTATAGACGCCCGCCAGGCTGGAATTGATGACTGCCGTGGGGCCGCCTGACTGCCCTACGATAATGTTGCGCTTTTTTGCCATTTTTTCTCCTTTCCCGCGCATCGCAATCCCACTTGCGCTGCGCTTCGGTATACCCTCCAATAAATTGTTCGCCGGCCACAATACCGCTGTTTAAATCATATCAAATATGGGAAAAAAAGACAACCAAATTATGAAATTTTTGTAAAAAAAGCACTTGCTTCTACTTATTACATATGATAAACTAGACACATGAAAGTGGGAAACTGTATGCCTTATCAATAAACGGATTTGTTGATAATACACTAATTTTCCACAAGATCGAATAAATGTCTGGCTTATTTCACGGAAGAAAGGGGGCGGGACAATGAGTGCTATTCTCAATACCATGCACAATCACTATATGACCGCGTATGCGCCGTCCAATGTATCCCGCTATGACACGCACAAGCGGAGTGAACTTCGTGCCGTTTACAATTCCATTGTAAAATTGAATAAAGACGCGCCCTGGTACCTTCCCATCAAGAGGCAGGATATACAGCAGTTTGCAATAGGGCTCAAGGAGGGTGCCCGGGATCTGCACAATACAATCGCATCCCTGGGGGGGCTGGAGGAAGCAGATCTCCTTAGCAAAAAAACCGCTTTTTCCTCGGATCCCGACATCGCTGCCGCCACCTTTGTGGGCGATCGCGCCCCCGGTGAAGATGGTTCTTCCATCTCGCTGGAGATTCAGGAACTGGCTGTCCCGCAGGAAAACATGGGCAATTTCCTGCCCACGGGAAAGGTGGGACTGTCCCCCGACACTTACTCCTTTGATGTGAGCATCAACGATATGAACTATGAGTTTCAGTTCACTCTGGGGGACGGTGAATCCAATCGTGACCTACAGGAACGGCTGGCACGCCTGATCACCAATTCCGACATCGGTCTCAGGGCCAGGGTGCAGGACGCCACCGGACGCAGTTCCCTGGTTTTGGAGTCCGAAGCTACGGGGCTTGCCACCGGCAGGACAGAGATTTTCCGCATCAGCGACGAGCATACCAGCAAGGCCAAGGGCGCCGTAAATTACCTGGGGATTGACTATGTCAGCCGTCCGGCGTCCAATGCACGTTTCACCATCAACGGAGAAGCCTGTTCCACGGCCTCTAATACCTTTACCTACGAGAAGAAATACGATATTAACCTGAAAAGTGTGAGCCCTGAGGGCCGGCCCGTGACCATCGGTCTCAAGACCAATGTGGAATCACTGACGGACAATGTGGTACAGCTGACGGAGGGCTACAATCGGTTTTTGAAGGGAGCCGGCAGCCGGCTGGATTTCCAGCCCCGCACCAAACATGTGGTACGGGAGATGAACAAAATCATTTCCATGTACCGGGATTCCCTCAAAGCCATGGGGGTGACCAGCCAGGAGGACGGCACGCTGGCCGTTGACCGTTCCAAGCTGGGCAGTACGGTTGTCAGTTCGGAAGACGTGACCGATAGCTTCCATACCCTGAGAGATTTCTCCAATATGCTGCTACGTAAAAGCAGCCAGATTTCTCTGAATCCCATGCAGTATGTGGACCAGACCATTGTGGCCTACAAGAATCCGGGGCATAATTACGCCAACCCTTATATGTCCAGCGCGTACAGCGGCATGATTTTCAACGGTTATTGCTAATAATATGGCAGGTGATTTACATCCGTAAACCACCTGCCTGTTTTTATCGCTTATTCAAGGCTTTTTCTTGCTCTTCTGCCTATACTTGTCAATCTGGACAAAATCATCCATCAATTCCAGCACCTTGTCCCGGCCTGCCTGGTTCAGCTTCACATAGTACTGCATCACCCTGTTTTCCAACAGCTGCGCTCCCAGAGAAGCATCCCTCTCCAGCGAAGTGAAATCCACAGGGTTCAAACTTAACTTGTCACACATCTTGATCACAGTTCCATAAGCCATTCCTTCAATGCCACGTTCCAATGCTGTTACAAGAGTACTATACGGGATATTCATCTCCAAGGCGAACTGACGCACACTGCGATACTGTCTCAATATTTCTCTCTTCAAAATCTCAGCTTTTGTCATTATCCTTCCTCCCAAATCTCATATGTTCACAACTCCCTAACTCTACTATACGATAAACCCTGAGATTTGACAAGAGTTTCCTCTTGGAATTTATATGAATTTTTTATGTCCTGTGCCCTGTTGCGCCGCTTTAAACTGGGCCAGCAAGCCGTCAATTTTACAGCGGATAAAATCTCTGTGCTCCTCCTTCACCAGGAAATAGAGGTAGGATTCTTCCACATAGTCCTGGGGCATACCCCGCCCTGCAATCTTGAAATTGCAAAAGCCTCTGTCAATATAGCCGCCGATCTGCTCATTGGTGATAAAAGCCGGTCTTTCCATGCATTCCGCGAAACTGCGGGGAGTCGACTGATTGGGACAGGGAAATCCCGTGTGAATGTCATATGCAAGCTGCAGTTCGGACTGCTGTCGGTAATGCTCTGCACGCATGGCGCAACCGGGATAGCACACCTCATTGACCAGGATCTCCACCCGCCCGGCTTGGGGCGCGATGGCCTCCAGTACGCATTCGTCATGGTTTAAATCATAATCCAGCACCACCAGATAATAGTCTTTGTCCAGTTCTGCCTGCAGACTCTCCAGAACCGTAATTCTCTTGGTAGTGGAGGAAATCAGCGGATACCGCGGATACTCCCTGCGGATATACTCCTCCAGCACCGGCGTGTTGACCAGTACCTGATTCAAACCGTTATCCCCCAACTCCATGATCAGGTTACAGTACGTATCGTATACATGCTTTTCCTCCAACAGGGAATTGGTCCAGGTAAAACGCACGGGAATCCCTCTGCTGTTATAAAGATTCAGGATTTTCTCCATATCCCGTTTACAGGTCAGACCAAAGGAGACCCTGCCTCCGTTCCAAATCGCACCGGGAAAAGTCCCGTACACGGAACCGATGCGGTATCCCTCCCGGAACCTGTCGGGATAGTCTTTCATCATATTCATTATAACCTGATTTAAAAGTCTGAAGTAGCAAAAACCAGGCAGATGCCAGTAAACTTCTTTTGCCGCCATGTCCTGTCTCCTTTTCTGGTGCGCTCCTGATCCGCCCACCGCTTCGCTCCCGATCCGCCCACCTTTTTCTGCGCATCCCAAGCCTGCCGTCCCTCCAGTGTACCGACCACATTAGGGCCAGCGGCCCGGCCGGGGATGGTTCACGGTGAGGACTTTGCTGCTCACCAGATTGTTCAGCAGCAGGATCCTCGCCTCCCCCTGCTTCTCCGGACGAATCAGGTAATGGGTATAGGTCTCCACAAGAGAAAAGATATTGGCGGTTCTGCCCTCGATCTTAAAATGATTGAATCCCATGGGCACATACTTTTCCCAGATGTCCTCCGGGGAAACATAGGTGCTGTAATTCCTGATCGTATGGATACAGTTGTATTCCCCGTACTCACAGTACCAGTGTTCCAGAGGTTTCTGCTGCTCCTTGGGCAGTCCCCGATTCTCCAGCAGTGTGCGCTGGTTTCTGGCCACATTCCGATAATGCTCCCCTCTTCTGGGGCAGTCAGGCGTACACACGGGATTCACCAGGATTTCACAACGGGCCTTATCCCGGATCCCGGCCAATTCCTCAAACCGATTATTGAAGTTATAATCCAGTACCACCAGATAATAATCCTTTTCCAGCTCTTCATTAACCTGGGCAATGTCCCGGATTTCTTTACAGGTGGAACTGTTCAGCTTATAGCCGGGATATTTGTCCCGGATATATTTCTCCAAAACAGGGGAAAAGACCATTACTTCATTCATGCCGTTGTCTGCCACCTGCATACAGAAATTACAATAAGGGTCCGACAGATCCTCATAGGTGAGCAGCATATTGGTATAAGTATAGCGCACTGGCACGCCCTGGGCATTAATATTTTTTACCACATTTTGAACAAAAGAGGCGTCACACTGGTCATAATTGGAGGGCCTTCCTCCGTTCCAAAGCGAAGTGGGAAACTCCCCAAAGAAGGAGGCGACCCGCACCCCTTCCCGAAACCAATCGGGCTTTAGTTTCAACATGCTGAGAACCAGCATATTCACAGGATAATTCTGGCGCAGGCCAGGCAGGTGAAAATTGACTTCCATAGTAAACCTCCATCGTACGCTTTGAGGAAAAAGGCCATTCGTCCTATACTTCCATATGCCGGTATGTTAAACCGGTAAACAACACGCGGCTCTCCTTCGTGCCTTCCAGGTTCACGGCGTATATCCCGGCGGTGCATCCCACAAAACCTCCCGCCACCTCGGTGGAAAGACAGCGGATATCCACGTCCTCCGCCACAGGGCAGTCCGCATTGCCGCAGATATAACCCGCCGTTGCCTTAAGCCCCTCAATCTGCAGGTAGAGTGTAACAGCCTCCCCCGGCTGCACTGCCGGCAGCGGCACGGAGCCGACCACAGTATCCTCTCCCTTACGGCACAGCACAGCCTGCAGCTTCCCCTGCTCTGTTTCCAGCCTCAGATGATAGGAATTGCTTTGAAGCAGTACCAGACCGGCACAGCAGGCAAGGTTTGCGTCATTGCCGCAGACATTGCCCGGGCAGTCGGCGCCCTCTCCGCCGTCAGCCTCCTTAGATAATTCCTTTGGTATCAGAGAGGCTTCCGCACGGAATGCATGGTGCTGCTGACGAATCCCCACAAAACTGGGGCTTTTCTGCTCCTTCAGTGTAACAGATGTTGCCGTAAGATACAAGCCCTTTCCGGATTCCAGATTATAGCAGGACAGGTCCGGGTTACGCAGATAAAGGAATTCGTCCCCCAGGGCTTCCATCCCGGCAAAGTCATAATGCCTGTCGCTGCCCGGCGCCGCGTTCCGCCCTCTGCTGCGGCTGGTATGGCTGTTGGGATCCTGCTCCGGCTTCCATTCCGGCAAAGACACCTCCACCTGATCCGTCAGTTGACCCTCACCCACATTGACCACCGGCCAGTCATTCTCCCAGGTCACCTTCGCCAGAAAAGTCTCTCTGCCCATGGTGGTATAGCCTTCCAGGGGACGCACGGCCAGCATGGTCATGTACCACTCCCCCGCCGGAGTCTCAAATAAATCCCCATGGCCTACGTACTTTACAGGATATGCCTGCCCCAGATGTCTGTGCGTCAGAATGGGATTGCAGAAATTGTTCTCATAAGGGCCCCAGATATCCCGGCTCCGACATACACTCACCGCATGTTCCGGCCCGGTGCCTCCCTCTGCATGAAGGATATAGTAGTACTCTCCGATCCTGTACAGATGAGGTCCTTCCGGCCAATGTACCCCCCGCATGGCGCCGTTCCATACGTCTTTGGACTCCCCCTTCAGTTTCCAGGTATTCAGATCCAGTTCCTGGATCCAGATATACCAGTCTCCATCGTATCTGCAGCCCTCCGGATTGGGATGGGTGCCGATATAATAACATCTGCCGTCTGTGTCAAAGAACAGGCTGGGATCAATACCTCCTGCCCCTTCCAGATAATGAGGCTCGGACCAGGGACCTTCCGGGTTTTCGGCTGTGACCACATAATTGCCTCCATGGGACACATTGGTACAGATCACATAAAAGGTACCCGCATGGTAGCGGATCGTGGGGGCAAATAGACCCTGGGAATGCCCCGCGTTGTCAAGAGGCAGCTGGGAAGAGCGGTCCATTACGTTTCCGATCTGTTCCCAATGCACCAGATCTTTGCTGTGCAGCACCGGCAGGCCGGGAAAGTAGGCAAATGTAGAATTCACCAGATAGTAGTCCTCTCCTACCGCACAGATGGAAGGATCCGGGTGAAACCCCGGCATAATCGGATTTTTTACAGATTGCGTCATAATAATATTCCTCCTCTAAATCTCGTTTCCACACAGCCAATGGACTTGTTCTTAAAAAAAGGGCGATGCCCGGAAAAACACCACCCTTTTATTACTTCTTAGCTGTTTTCAGTTGTAAATTGTCAATCCAAAACTATCTGCTGTTGCTCTCAGCAATGTAAGCCTGCCAGGTATCCCTGATCTTCTCGATATGCTCGGATACGCTGGTACCATCCAACAGGCTGTAAAGCAGATCATTACCGATATCCAGGTTGGCAATCAGTCCATGATAGGTCAGACGGCCATTGGTCATCATGCGGGTAATGGTGTAGTCCACAGACTCGGTATCGCGGAAGTTCTTGTTATAACCAGGTCTCCATGCCTCGTAATCTTCATAGCCGGGAACGGGATCGGTCCACAGATTGTAAGCAAACGCCAGCTTCCAAGCCTTGTCTGCATCATAGCAGGCAGGGATAACCACCGGGTTGTTGGCATAAACATTCTGATAATCGGAAGCCTTGGGTCCCTTAGGGAAGCATACAAAGCCGAAATCATCTTCCATGGTGGAGAACGCACCACCGGCCTTATAAGCATCATCCATACAGAATACTGCTTCGCCGTTCAGGAACGCCTGCTCAAAGTAGTTCCACTCAGCCCCCTCAGGATAAGGCAGCTTATACTGGTTCAGAGTATCCACCGCCCAGTTCAGAGCCTCAACGGTCTCATCGCTCTCCAGCTTGTATACATACTCGCCGTTCTCCATGCCTACAAAGTCACTGAAGTTAGAGTATACTGCATAGCTGAGGAAAGATCCGTCATTCTGGGTCAGAGCGTATACATCGATCACACCATCGTTGTCCAGATCCCTCTGCACCTGAGCACACATTTCAACCAGAGCATCCCATGTCCACTCTCCGGCCTCCTGCAGCTCATAAGGCTTGTTGGGATCAATACCGGCATCCTCCAGCAGTCTCTTGTTGAAATACATACCGCCTCTGGGCTCGGTGTCACCCGCATACATAGCGTAAGAGGAATCGCCTCGGCTCATCAGCTTGTGTACACCGGCATCGCCCAGCCACTTCGCCTCGGAGAAATCCAGGCAGTCAAGAGTGGCCAGATCGTACATCAGACCGGAATCAATAGCGGCGGTGGTGGGGGCAGCCTCACGCACAACAAAGATATAGTTCTCGTCGCCGCCGGTGGAAGCATAGTCCACAAAGTCCTGAGGAGCGCTGCCCCAGTCAGAGATAGCCTGCTCCTTTAAGGTAAAGTTATAAGTCTCCTGAATCCACTCGCGGTACTCGTCGCGGGCTTCCTCATAATCGTTAACAGGTTCAGCGGGTTCAGCAGACGACCACCAGTTACGAATGATGATCTCCATGCCGCCCAGGTCATATACATTGCCATTCTCATCTGTCAGAACGGTATAAGGGCTGACCTCCTCCTCAGAAGAAGACTCTTCGGGAGCGGACTGCTCCTCGGAAGAAGACTCTTCGGGAGTGGACTGTTCCTCGGAAGAAGACTCTTCGGGAGTGGACTGTTCCTCAGTGCTGCTGGGGGTGTCGCTGCCTGTTGTAGGCGCGGGCTCATTGCCACATGCTGCCAGGCCCACGGTCATTACCGTTGCCAGAGACGCAGCGATTACTTTCTTTGCGATTCTACTTTTCATTTTCATATCCTCCTTTAATCTATATAGAACCCCGGGTTGACTCCGATGCCACAATATCTTTTCCGGGATGGCATCGGACTCCGGGATACTATAACAACATAACACATCAACATAGTTTACATCTTGATGCCGGAACTGCTGAGACTCTCCACAAATCCCCTTTGAGCAAACAAATACAATACCAGTACCGGAACTATGATCATCAACGTACCTGTAGAAGAAATGCAGTTGGCATATCCCACTGAAGGTGTCTGAGACAAACCCAGTAGTCTTTGCAGATAAGCCCCCAGCCCCTCTATAATCGTGGACAGCGAAGTACTGACCAAACTCACCTTCCCCAGGAACAACCGGGAGTAGAAACCGTCCGTCCACTGCCATACAAAGGCGAACAGGAAACAGGATGTAAGGATCGGCTTTGCGTCCGGCAGCATGATCTGAACAAAGGTCTTAAGTGTACCGCAGCCATCCACATAAGCCGCCTCTTCCAGCTCTTTGGGAATGTTTCGGAAAAATTGACGTATCATATATATGTACAGTCCATTCTTCAGCCCCATGCAGCCTGCGCTCATCAGGTAATAAGGCAACACAGATCCTCTCAGATTAATCGTATTACCTGTGATTGCCTTAAAAATGCCCAAGATATCAAAAAATCGGAAATGAAGATACAGGGAGGTGGAAATGGTCTGTGGAGGCACCAGCACCACCATAAGTACACAGGCAAACCAAAATTTCTTAAACGGAAAATTAAACCGGGCAAATCCGTATCCCACCAAGGTACAGACCGTAATCTGCAGGATGGCGATGGTCAGGGAAACTACAAGGGAATTTACAACGCTGTGGCTGTAATCCATAATCTCTGCCGCAATAGCATAGTTTTCAGTGGTAAAATGCTCCGGAATGGCAACTACCACAGGATTATATAAATCCTGTTCCTCCATGAAACTAACCGAGATCTTGTTTAAGATCGGCTGCAGAATCATAAAGCACATACCAAAGAGCAGAACAAACCGACACACTTTTGCCGCAAAATTCAAAGTCACCTTTTTAAGCAGATAGCCGTCCGACTTCCTGTTTCTCTCCCAGAAGTTACTATTTTTTCGTTTTACCGCTGCTTTAGTCATAATAGTAAACCCCCTTTGAAATAATCAACGAACTTATACCCACACCAGCAATCACTATTAAAAAGTATATCCATGTCATAGCTGATGAAAAACCATAATTAATCTCATCCACCATGACCTTGGTAATCTTCTCGATCACCTCATTATCCGACCTCATGCAAAAGTCGATGATCGTATAAATCCAGTTGACCAGGAACATGGAACTGATCATGGGAAAAGTAATCTTCCACAAGCTTTCCCATTTTGTACAGCCCTCAATATCCGCCGCCTCGTACATGCTGGCTGATATGGTCTGCAGTCCGGACAGGAAGATAATGATCTGGATGCCCGATGAAATTGCAATATCATAGATCTTGTCAATGATCTCAAATACCTTCTCAAAGGCTCTGACACCCACTCCCGCCGTTCGAAGTATTTCCTCCACGGCCCCCGTAATACTGATGCCGCTGGTAGTCTCCTCAATAGCCACCTGAAGTTGTGCCATCAGTGCGTTGTCCGTCTCCAATCCCAGTATAACACCGGAAGAGAGTATAACGGGCAGGAAAAATATGGCTCTCACCAATGCCCTTCCTTTGAACTTCTGGTTTAGAATCAGCGCCACAAAGAAGCTGAAAACCATGATCGCCACAGAATCCACAGCCATGCGGGAAAGTTCCTCCACCAGCAGCCTGCTGAACTGGGGATCAATGGCAAAGGCTCTTTTATAGTTATCAATCCCCTGAAAAACAGGGTTAAAACTGCCCGCGCCCACTTCCACATTGCAGAAACTCATATACAAAGACTGGAAGAAGGGCTTTACCATGAACACCAGAAATCCCAGTATGAAAGGCGCTATGAAGATGTATCCCGCTATTGCCTTGCGTCTCTGAAGACCCGCTAATTTATTCTTCTGTTTCCTCATCTCTTACAACCCTTTCTATTTTGAAGTCCGCATCCACCCGTGACGGGCGGATGCCGAAATATCTAAACTGACACATTCCTACCGAACCACCTTGTAATCTCTGGCGGGAACCACGGTTCCATCCTCCGCCGTAAGATCCAGATACCCATAATTGACATAGACTCTGGTGCCGTCCTCGTACATAGTGCAGGACAGATCCGCAGTAATTTGCTCATGCCCTGTCATCTTTTGGTTAAAGATGTGTCCCAGTTCCGCATTGTATCTGGTATAGGTTTCCACCAGCCTATCATGCCATGCATTATAGTCGGAACCGTAATATTCCGTGTAAAGGGTCTTTTGAAGAATAAATGCCGTCTCCTTCATCAAATTGAATTGCAGTCCCGCGCCGTATTCCGCGCTCCGCAGAAGTTCATCCTGGGTGTCCTCTGCCAGGTTCAGTGACCCGCCGGAATAATTCACATAACCGTGGATCGCCATCTGATAGAAAGGCACATAAGCATCAAGAATGGTATATTCGCTGCCCTGCAGCTCCATATTGGTAATCATGTCACAATAGGGTACCGCATAGTCATTACCCATGTTAATCATGACCTTTCGGCCGCTGTCCGCCAAGGCTTTGAACTCTCCCGCCTGCTGCTCCAATACCTCCTGCCTGCTGCGCACATCATCACGGTAGTAGTCGCCGGAAAGATCTCTGCCGTTCTCACGGAAGGCAATTCCGGTGCCATATTTATCGGCGGCATCCACCAGATTCTGTGCCATTTCCGAAGCCACATCCGGATGCAGCAGATAGAATTTCCCCTTCCATTCCGACTGTCCAAAGGAAATCGGGTTGTATTCATACAGTTCCGCCTTCTCTTTGCTGATAAAGCGGGCTGCGTCCGAGTAGACGAAAAAGCCGTCAAAAATATTACTGTCAAAGGCGTACTGGGTCACACCGTCCAGATAAACATCTACGCCCAGTCCCTTAGCCGTGTCGATCATATTCTGCAGATCTTTCTTACTGCCAAGTCCGGACAGGGGTTTCACCCGGTTCAGCATCTTCTGCTGGAAACCGCCGTTGGCCCATCCCACCAACTTCACGGCCATATTGTTCAGGCCATCACTGTTCAGCTGCTGGATGATCTCGGATGCCTCCTTAAAGGTGGTCAATTCCAGAGGTCTCGACATAGGAATGCCCATAACCTGTTTCACCTTGTCCAGAGCGCCCATGATTTCCACTGCTACAGGTGTCTCCGTATCATCGTTCATGGTCATATAGCCTTCATACCGATCCAACAGATAGGATTGGTAATCCTTGGCCATATCCACATAACTGCCGCTGTCAATAAAGCTGTACCGCTGTACCAGACTTCCCTCCGGAAGTTCCTTCAGATAGACATAAACGCTGCTGTCTGCAATCTCGCCCACATCGTACTTCTCCCGAAGGGCCATGCTGTATACAGGGTAAACATAGTTATAGCTGTTCTTACGTCCGGCAATATCCGCATTGATGGAAGCATAGGATGCCCCATCCTCCAGAATGCAGATAAAGGAATCCTCTCCCTGACTGATGCCAAACACATTGAAGTAATTCCTGGTGCTATGTACCATGGCTATACGGTTTAAACCCATATCCCAGCCATACATATTGGCATAATAATCGTTCTGCGCGCTTTTTCCATTGTTGAAGTTAATCAATGCGCCGCCGCCCTCCGGCACCAGCATGAATCCCTGGTCCTGGGTACCGCCTGCACCGAAGAAGGGCAGAACCGACAGATTGTAAAGCGGGTATTTCTCCCTGTACTCTATCTCCCCAAGAGGCACTTCCACCAATAGGTCACCACCGTCCAGACGGTAAATCACATTCACGTTGAATATGGGTTTGTCAAAGCTGGACTCTGCCTGATTCAACTCTTTGTCTGCCTGATAATCCTCCATGGTGTAGCCGGCCGCCTCAAAATATTCCTCAAAACGCTTTTTCAAATGGTCCTTGGTTCCGTCCCGCAGTACCCAGATAACCTCGTCCGCCAGAATCGGATAATTAGCCAGCAGCTGCTCCTTATCGTCCTTCTTGCCCAGTTTGTTGATATCATACTTCTTATAGTATTCCTTCACCATCCCGGCGTCCTGCTTACTCATAAGATCCAGCCACTTGTTGAAGTTCTCGTCTATAATTACAGGAGGTATAATATATTCCTTCTGGGTATCGCCGATGGAATAGTATACCTTCACATAGTCCCCGCCCATCTCAATATTATAGACGCTCTTGGCAATGCTGTAATCATAGTTATTGTAGGGGGCGTCCACACCGGTCCTGTTACTCCAGGTCAACGCCAAAGTAGATTGCAGTCTGCCCTTCTCATTGCTCAGCGCCAGAGCATCCGTAGCCCCACCTTCCGGATTGGAACTCCACACTTTACCGCTGGACTTTACTTCCAGCGTAAACTGAGTGGTAGCCGGATCCATTACAAACCTGAGTTCCTCATTTTCCAGCACCATTTCGGTAGAGTCACCCTCCCAGCCATTAACACGGATGACCTCTTCCTCTTCCTCCTCATCCTTGTAGTTGATGATAACCAGCACACCGACCAAAATAATCAATGCGATGATGCCGGGAGCGATCAGGTTCTTCAGCTGCCGGATCAGCGCTCCCTTTAATTCTGCTTTTCTTGCCGCTTTGTCTCTATACATGGTTTGATTTCTCCCATCTGCCCATCAAAGTAAGCACATATCCTCTATCTGCTTCTGGCGGCAGGATTGCCGCCGGCCTTTCGTCACAATCGGAACATGATCTCCCTTCCAAGGGAAATGAAATATGAGACGCCCTGCGAGATCATGCTGAAAAACAGCAACAGGATAAATACCATCACCAGCATCGCGAACAGAGACGCAATGGTAAACAGGAAATTTTTGCCCAGGGAGTACTCATGGATCTGCATCATAGCCGCAAAAATCAACGCCATAGCCCAAACCAGCGAAAGGCCGCTGATCACCATGTAGAACTCCGCCTCATCCACTGTCACAAAATTGCTGAATATCATCAGCGGAAACTGAATCAGCGGATAAGGAGTCAGGGCATAACAGGAAGCCATATATACCTGTCCCAACCTGCCCTTGCCGTCAAACAGCGTGGTCAGCGCCCAGTTTCCCACCACCCAGAGCGCCAGGGGAAAGAGCACACTGGCCAGATACAGGAAGATATTCAAGTTCTCCCAGTATACCGTCAGAAAAATAAAACTGGTGTACCGCAGCTTCATCACCCGAAGGAGCAGGGTGAGCGCCAGAATTGTATTCGCAGCCGCATAGGACCCTCTCTTCTCATGGGTGAGATCCCAGAAACCATCCAGAGGATGGGTGATGCAGTACAGGGCAAACTTTAAAGTTGCAAGATAATGCGCAAAAGTTTCTTTCTTTTTCAATGAAGCTATCATAACGGCCTCCGTCTACATTTTAAAGATATCAGCAGTATCTATCTCGTGCTTGATGTTCCTGACCTTGCCTATGGTCAGAGGAATGACCAGCACCGCGAACACCACGATGAAGATGATCACTATATGTTCTTCCACCCACTCCTTACGGTATTGCTTGTAGGCTTTGGAATAATTTTCACCATCGTATTTCAGTTCAAAATACTCCATGGCCTCATGGTAGCGTTCCTGCCGCAGCAGAGAACGGCCGATGCCGATATACGCCAAGTCATAGTTGCCGTTGATATCCATAACCTTCTGCCAGGTCTCTCCGGATTCCTCGTACAGACCGCTGTCAAACAGATCGATGGCCTGATAGACCAGACTGCCAAATTCCGTAGGAGTAAACAGGGTAATAGCGCAGTCCAAACTGTCCAGTACCAACAAGTCATAACCCATATGCTCAATGGCAATGGGATAGCGGAAATAGCCGTCCATATTGCCCGGGCCTCCGAAAGCAAATACCATGCGTCCCTGATCATTGTAGCCGAAAAGACGTCCTCTGTTCCGATCCAATGCTACATAGATATCGTTATCAAACACCGTCACGTCCGTCAGGCGGGAAGGGCCGTCGTATCCTGCATTATTACCCCAGTACAGATCTCCATATACAGGCCATTCTCCATTGCGCACCAGAATGTCATTTCCCATCAGGTTCAGCTTCCGCACAGGATCTGCGGTCTCATTATCCACATCCTCCTCCTTCACATTACTGGTGCAGGCATAGATAAATCCCTCATGATCCATGTAGGCATTGTCATACTCTGTGGGAACGAAGGACTCTAACTTTGCCTTCTGCTCCTCGGTGGCGATACGCTTCCAGATATAATCCGCAAAATCGTAGGTAACTTTGGTGGCCCCCACGAAACCGGAAAAAACACCGTCACTCTCATATTTGATAAGACCTTTATTGATACCCTGAGCCACACAATATACCCGGCCCGCCGTGTCAATAACAATCTTGCTGGGGGAGAAAGTGAGTTCGGGATCCAGGGTATTGTCAACGGGTTTATCAAACTGCATCAGATAGTTCAAATCCCTATCCAGTTTCAGGATACGACCATTGCCCTTATCGGCAATATACAGATCCCCTTCATCAGATACGGCAATGTCTGTGGGACCGTTAAATGTCCTGACGTCCACATTGCCCTTGAAGTCCTCTATAATCTGCTTCAGCTTAAAGCCCTCCGCATCCACCCGTTCCACCACCACAATGCGGTTGTTGCCCGTATCGCAGATATAGACAGTATTGCCCTGAACAAACAGTCCCTGGGGGTTCGACAGATTCTTATCCAGCCCCAGATCCACGGAAGTATACACACCGATCACGGCATAGGCATTGGGAGAACCCTGCACATCTCCCCAGTAATCATAATTGTAGCTATACCGCCCGCCGTCAGTAGACGCGCACACCGTCATGGAGGAACCCAACAGCATCACCGCGCTGGCCAGCAGAACACCGACTCTCTTTATTATCTTTCTCATACGCCACCTCGTTCCTATCTCTATTCCCCTGCATGCCGCAGCTTCGCTTATACCCGATTAGTCCTTCAAGCCGGAACTTGCCATTGTCTCCAGGATCTGGCTCTCGGACAGGATGAAGATACAGATCGGCACCGCCATCACGATGACCTGTACCGCAGCCGACTGACCGGTTCTGGCGATACCGCCGCTCTGGATCTGCTGCAATGCATATACTAACGTCTTTTTCTCCTCGGAGTAGATGAAAGTCGCCGCCCTGTTGTTCCAAAGGCCCTGCACGGAAAAAATGATCAGCGTCAGCCAGGCGGGCTTAACATTGGGCATCACGATACCGGTGAATACTCTCCACTCGTTGGCTCCGTCAATCTTGGCAGCCTCGATCAGTGAGGTGGGCAACCCCTCCATGAACTGTTTCATCAGAAACAATCCGGTGGGCAGCGCAAAGGCCGGAATGATGATAGCCCAATAGGTGTCGATCCACCCCATGGAATTGATAATCAGATAGTTGGGGATCTGGGTCACATAGCCGCTGAACATCAAGGCCACCGTGACCATCTTGAAGAAAGTCTGTCCCCCGGGGAACTCATACTTGGCCAACACGAAGGCCCCCATGGACGCAACGATCAAATGTCCGAAGGTTCCTACTGCCGTGATGAACGTCGTATTAAATATGTATCTGGAGAATGTCACCCAGGACTTGCCCATCGTCACGAACAAGTCTGAGAAGTTATCCAGCGTCGGGTTCTGCGCAAAGACGGTAGGAGGGAACTTGAACAGTTCGTCCAGCGGCTTTAATGCGGATTCAATCGCATACACCAACGGGAACACCATGGCCACGGCCATGAGCAACAGGAAGAGATAGACAAAGAAATCTCCTACCCTTGAACGGTTGGGCTGCCTTCTCTTTAAAATTCTGGTTCTCGGTTGCTTTACAGTTGTCGCTACTTTTGTCGTTTTGCTCATATCAGGTTCCTACTCTTCTCAACAGACTTTGAATTGCTTTGTTACACAGCATCATCACCAGGAACAGCATGGTCGCAATGGCCGATGCATATCCCATCTCAAATCTGGAAAAACCATAGTCAAACAGGTGGGTCACAACGGTACGGGCCGCATAGTCCGTACTGGGATAGCCACAGAGGGCCATGGTCACATCGCACACCCCAAAGGATTGGGTAATAGCCATAACGGCACCGAACATCAGCATGGGCTTCATGTTGGGCAGGGTAATAAACCACAATTCCTGCCAGCGGTTCTTCACGCCGTCTATACAGCCCGCTTCATACTGGGAGCGGTCCACGCCCTGAAGGCCTGCTACGAAGGACAGGAAACCCATTCCCAAACTCATCCACAGAATAACCACCATACAGATCGGCAGCATGTAGGCCGGATTGGTCAGCCACAGGATCGGGGCATCAATCAGTCCCATGTCAATCAGCAGTGAATTTATCTGCCCGTAAGCATCGCCGCGGAACAACACAGAGAAGATAACAAACACATTGCCGGCGATGGAAGGCGCATAGAACACCACCACTGCAATAGTCCTGATCCATCGGGGCAGTTCATTTATCAACCATGCAAACAGGAAAGACATGATGTAGCCCAAGGGGCCTGTAATCACCGCAATCATGAATGTGTTCTTCACGCCCTGCAGGAAAATGTCATCCGACAGGATCAGGTTGATATAGTTCTGTACCCCGATAAACCTTGGGGATTCCAAAATATTATAGTAGGTAAAGCTGAAAAATATGGAACTGCATACCGGTAATATATAAAATATGGTAAACAGGATCGCATAAGGGGCGAGGAACGCGTAACACATTTTTGCCCGCTTTGCCTTTTTGACCGCCACCCTAAAATTGTGTTTCCGAAGGGTGACATATTTCTGTAAATATTCCTTCATCCTACCTTCTCCCCCTCCTTATTCCAGCGGTAAGCCAAATTCTTTTCGCTTCTTGGCCAACTCTTCGTTGATCGTAATCGCGTAATCTATAATGGTCTCGCGCGCATCTTCCTTCTTATTGATAACCCTGCGGATCGCGTTGGTGATATGCCGTCCTGTGTAGTAGCCGCCCGGCACCTCCCGGATGCCCACGGTCTGCTGCCACTGCTCCAGCAACACCTCTATATCATCCGCGCCCCAGGCCAACTGGGAGAAAGCATTGATATTGGCTGTGGCATATCTTGCGGAGGACCCCAGCAAAGCCTCGATCTCCCGTCCGAAACGGATCTGGGTATCGACCTGAGACCACCATTTCATGAATTCCCACGCATTTTGTTTATTATTTTCATCGGCCTGCTTAATCATCATGGTAGCACTGCCGGAGATAAAATCCGACCTGTCAATATAGGTCTCTCCGTTTTCATCCACTTTTTCCGTGCCGGGAATCAGAGTGAAATCCCACAGGCCCCGGATCTCGGGCGCCGACACCATCAGAGTGTTGTAAGTGGCGTAATTGGCTACGCCGATGGGCATCTCACCGGAACGGAACCGGCTGATAAAGTCGAAGAATACTGGGATTCCATAATCATTAAAGTACTTAACATAATCCGCCATGGCCTCAACGCCGGCTTCTTCGTCTACCGTGGTTCTGGTTCCCTTCTCGTTATACAGCTCACCCCCGTACTGGAACAACAGACTGAAATACATACTCAGGTCAGCCGCGTTGGATGCAATCTGCGTAGTGGCCGCCGCGCTGCCGCTGGAACCACCCGCGCTGGGAATACCGATGGACATGTTGTTGCCCTGAATGGTGGGCAGCATCTCAATCAGCTCCTGCCAGGTATTGGGCACTTCCAATTCCAGCTGTTCCAAAATATCCTTGCGGTAAAACAACACATTGAAGGTCTGGGTCTCCGGCACTGCATAAATATGCCCGTCCAGAGTGTACTGGGTGTAGGAACTGGGAGTATAATTAGCCAACACCTCCTGATAATCGGAGAACTGGGTAATATCTTCTACGGAATTACGCAAAGCATAATTTACCGGCTGATCCGCAGCCACCGACAGCACTACGTCAGGTCCCCTGCCTGCCACCACCGCTGTCAACAGGGCGTCCGCACCGACAATCTCAACATTGACTTTAATACCGGTTTGAGGAGTAAAGGTATCGTCCACCATGGACTTCAGGATTGTACCCTGATCACGTCCTGTAAGAACCCACACCTTAATCACATCGCCGCCTTCCTCATACACGTCACCCACCGCATCGTAATCCACGATGAAAGAAGCCACAAAGGAACGTACCTCATGAGCTATCTTCTGGAAGATATTGGCAGTATCTTTCTCAGGCTTGGTCTCGGTGCCGCTGACTACGATGTAGTCAATATCCAGCTTGGACTCACTCATATTCAATATGGCGGTGCCCAGAGCGGTTATATTATCTTTAAAAGGAATAAACTCCGTTGTGATTTTGCCCGGCTTCTCCACAAATCTCTCCAGCTGCTGGGCAATGGTCTGGGCGGTGGCAATCTTATCCGCTTTCTGTCCGCTGTAAGCTACCACTCGATCTACAATATTGTAGAGCCTCATGCGCTCCAGATCCATGGCCTCCATGACCTCCGGATAATTGGTGTCAATATGGTAATCTCTGTATCGGTCGGGAGTTGCGCCGGTATACACCAGAATCGTCCTGTATATCTGATTCAGGCGGAAGGTGCAGTCCTCCAGCTCCTCCATAATGGGCCCCATCTCTCCCAGCGTGGCTTCCAGCCGCAGAGTGTGCGTCCCGGCAGTCAGATAGAACTCATAGGGATTACCCTCTTCATCTGCCAGGGTCTTGCAGTCCCAGTCATTTTTATAGTCAAAAGAAATGCTCTTGGCTTCCTCAAAAGGAATCTTGCCGTCTATGTACAGGGCGCGGTTGGATACGCTGCCTCTGGAGTAATTCTGCCTTCCCTTGACCGTGATGTTATAGTAGCCGTCCTCGGGAACTTCTATGTCCCACTGAATCCACTGACCGGCGCTTCTCCAGGCATCGCCGCCCACATAATTCAATACGGTATGCATTACCGTGTAGGGCTGAGTGGAGGGTGAGGACCTGTCGTACTTTGCATATAAGGAGGATTCGGAACGTACCGTGGAATCCTCACCCTGTACCACTTGCATATATGTAAGCCCTGACCCGGAAGCTGGACTCCCGGTCTGATTGGCTCTGTACTCCGCATAAGTTTCCGTCTTTGTCACCGGAAGAATATGTACACCTTTTAACACCATGGGTTCGTTGACCGCTTCAAGACCAATGGTATTGGTTCCTTTTTCCAAATAGAACATATAGGGGTCAGAAATGTAACCCATGCTGTCCTTACAGTAAGCGCTCTGCCATTCAAACACTTCCACCTGGGTAGGACGGATTTCATTACCCTGATTGTCCACGCGGACATCACCGCCATCGGTCCAGATGCGGGTAAATTCCATATTGGCGGCATCATCAAAAGGCAGTTCCCCATTGATATAAAGAGCACGCTCCGCAGCCACACCCCTGGACTCGGGTACCAGATAATCCAATACCACATTATAAAATCCAGCCTCGGCCACCTCTACCTCCCAGGTCACCGTGGACTTGGTATCTGTAAACAGGGATCTGGTCTCTCCTTCATAATCGTTATAAACTTCCACACCGCCATCGGCAGTATACGCAAAGAGATCCAAGGCCACCTCTGCCTGAGGACGCGCGGCATCCGCATGGGCGTTCAGATAACGGGTATAAGTCCCCTCCCGCACTGCGCCCTCAGCGTCAGCAGTCAGGTCATGGCCTGCATACTTATCCTCAAAGCTCTCTACCCCTCTCAGGTTCAGCAGCAAACAGAATACCACAAACACTGCGACCACACCTATGAGTATGAGTAATTTTTTGACAGTCTTATTCATACATGCCTCCCTGTGTACATAACAAAATAGAAGAAATAGGGCGAAAATCATCATGCAGATTTCGCACTTTATGCTAACAATTATAGTATAGAGAATCTGAATTTGTCTCCCTATATTTTGCTATTTACTCTTCACACATTGCTTACTTTTTGAGAAAATTCAAAAAAATTATTGTGCAATATTTACTTTTGGGGCCTTTGATGCTAAAATATACATATAGAAAATCCCGCTGTTTTCGGGCATTTTCAGCAAATTTCCGACAGAAATGCCATGCGGCAGTTTAAATAAAAAAGCAACTTTTAGAGAAAATAGCAATATATGCATACCAGAGCATACAATCCATGAACAATACAGGACATTCAGGCCATTGCCGGAATTCGGACCAGCCGGATTTCAAAAGATTAATAAGGAGGCGCTGAGAATGGCAGACTTGGAGATAAACGGTAATTTCTTAGACTTTTATGGCATCAACCACGATTTTCCCGGTATCCGGGACGTCCAGGATTCCCAAGAGACCGTTTCCTTCCATAACAATACCACCATACGGATCTGGCCCAACACCCAGACAGACAGTTTCGAGGCCCACTGGCATGCCGCCCTGGAAATCATCATGCCGGTGGAGAACTACTATGACGTGCGGACCGGCGATACCACCTACCATGTACAGCCCGGGGAGATCATCGTGATCCCGCCGGGGGAATTGCATGAACTTTTGGCGCCGGACAGCGGCAGCCGTTTCATTTTTATGTTTGACATCTCCATGATCGCCAGGCTGAAGAGTTTTGTGGGTATCCAATCCATCCTGTCCCAGCCGCTGTATGTGACCAAAGATACTTACCCCCAGATCTACGAGGACGTATACCGGCTTCTGATCCAGATGCGGAACGAGTATTTCAACAAGAATGAATATGCGGAACTGACCATCTTTGCCCTGTTGCTGCACTTTTTTACCAAATTTGGCTACAATCATATCAATGCCAGCAACCTGTTCCCCAACGTGCGGCTGTACAAGCAGAAAGAATACATTCAGAAGTTCAACAATCTGATGGAATACATAGACGATCACTATATGGAGGACCTGAATCTGGAAGAAATCGCCGAATCCACCGGATTCAGCAAATACCATTTTTCCCGGCTGTTCAAACAGTACACGGGCTTTACTTTCTGCGACTACCTTTGCCACAGGCGCATCAAGGTGGCGGAGGAACTGCTGGCCAGGCCGGACCTGTCCATCACCGAAGTGGCCCTGCAGGCCGGTTTTCCCAGCATCTCCACCTTTAACCGACTGTTTAAACAGTACAAGAACTGCACGCCCAGCGATTATCGGTCCCGGAACACCAAGACCCTGCTGGACGGCAACCCTTACTCATGATAGACAAAATCCGTAAATACGGCCTCCCCTCCGGTTTCCTGGGTGGCATACATGGCCAGGCCAAAGCGGCAGCCCGTGAAATGATCCAGTCGGAAATACAGCTTATGCCTCTCTCCCACTGCCTCCCAGCGTTTGCCATTCTTCCAGGCAAATTCCGCAGTATCCATCATATCTGTGAAATTCACCGATATCCTGACGCGGACCACCGGTCCGGGCAGGGCAATCCGGTCCATAATCTTACCCGGCATATAATCCTGGGCCGTCCCGCCGCCCAGCAGTTTCCTGGCAATCACCACCAGATAATAACTGCTCAGGGTCCTGGTGACGCCGATCATACCGTAGCAGCCCTGCAGGGCGCACAGTCCGGCGCAGTCCCCCTCCCGCAGGCCGGAAGCATCTACCGTCACCTCGCCTCTGCAATGGGGATAAAGCATCCGCTGGGTCAGCGTGTTCTTTGCCTGCAGTACATTGCTGCAGATCTTATCCGTGCGGATCCATAGACCGCCGCCCTCCCGAATTCCCCAAAGTCTGGGATCCGGCTCATGATTCCACTGCCATTGTTTCTTCAGTTCATATTTTCCCTGCCAATCCCGCAGACAGGGAAAGCTGTCCGATGTATAAAGGGGTTCATATCGGTAATCAGGCCTGGTTCCTCTGGCCGGCGTCACAGGAGGTACTTTGCCCTCACGGCCAAACATGGGCAGGCCGTCCTGCCAGGTCACAGGCACCAGCACGGGCATGCGGCCCACGGCGCCGTGATCCTGAAACAGCATGGCATACCATCTCCCCTCCGGGGTGTCCACCACGCCGCCCTGGGCCACTCCCTGGTTGCGGAAGCCCATATCGTCGCTCAATACCTCATGTTCTACAAATTCTCCCTCCAGGGAATCCGCCGTAAAGCATACCTGGGTGCGCCGGTTCCGTCCTTCCTGATTGGGCCAGTGGATGGTAAACAGATAATATTTTCCGTTGATTTTATACAGATGAGAACCTTCATGTCCCAGATAGACCTGCTCCCGCTCTTTCGCGATCAGCCGATCCAGTCCTCCTTCCCTGGGGCCGGAAAAATCGGGCTCCCACTCCGTCAGCCGGATCTCGGACTGCCCATAGGCGATATAGACCCGGCCGTCGTCATCAAAAAGCAGGGAAGGGTCATGAAGATAGCCCTGAGGGCTCTCCAGCTTTTTTCGGCTCCAGGGGCCTCCGATCTCGGAAGCCGTATACAGGTAGCTGCTTCTTCCCGGAATGCCCAGCAGCACGTAAAAACGGCCTTCATGATAGCGCAGGCAGCCGGCCCACATCCCCTTTCCGTAGATGCTGCTCTCCCCTTCCATCCTTTCCTGGGGTGTTTCCTCCAGGGTGTCGTAGACATAGCCGGCAATCTCCCAGTTTCTCAGATCATAGGAACGCAGAATCACCCCGCCCGGCATGAAGTGCAGGGTGGCGCTGATCATATAATAGGTATCCTCCACCCTTATGATATCCGGGTCGGGGTAGTCCATTTTGATGATGGGTGCCGGTCTGTTCATAAAAATCCCTCCGATTATAATTCCGCATACTCCCTGCACAGAGCGGAGCACTTTTCGGGAATATGCCGCCTTAGAGTTCCGCCGGAGGGCCGCTGATGATGACTTTGCCCTCCGAAAGTTCCAGTTTTACTTTGTTGTCCTGCAGATTCATGGAAGAAAGGATATCCCTGGGAATCTGCACTCTGCCTGCCTTATCCACGATGGCGTACTCCTCCTGGGTATCCTCATTGCGCCAGTCGATCGCCGCCTCCTTGATGCGGTCGGCATATTTTTCTTTCAGGATGCGCTCGCTGCTGATTTTCCCGTCCCGGATCGCCACCACCCGCTTCACCTTTTTGGACAGCGCCACATCGTGGGTGACAATGAGTATGGTCTGTCCCTGACGGTTCAACTCCGTAAACACGTCAAATATATAGTTGGCCGTGCGGGGATCCACACTGCCGGTGGGTTCGTCCGCCAGAAGGAGTTTGGGTGAATTGGCCAGGGCAATGGCAATGGCAATGCGCTGCTGCTCACCGCCCGAGAGCATGTTCAGCCGGCTGTGCTTTTTGGCGGACATCCCCACCAGTTCCAGCAGTTCCAACGCCCTGGCCTTCTTCTTGTGTACATCCGCCAGGTACATGGGCAGCATCACATTCTCCAGGGCCGACAGATAGGGAAGGAGATTCCTGGCATTGTTCTGCCAGACAAATCCCACCGTGTCCCGCTTGTAGACCACCAGTTCCCGCTCCGTCATGGTGAACAGGTTCTTGCCTCCCACCACCAGGGAACCGGCACTGGGTCTGTCCAGGCCTCCGATCATATTCAGGAAAGTGGACTTGCCGCTGCCGCTGTTTCCGATCAGAGCAGTCAATTCCCCCTCCTCTACGGTCAAATCCAGCCCCTGCAGCGCCAGCACTTCCGTCTGTTTCGTCTTGTAGATCTTCACCAGGCCGTCCGCCTGTATCATCACTTCAGCCATATTTTAACGTCCTTATATCTCATCAAAGTTCAGCGGATTCTTCCTCCGCCCGCACCTGCCGTCCGTTCTCCAGTTCGATCACCATATCGCCCGCGTCCATCAACCCCGTGTCGTGGGTGGTCATAACAATGGTGACATGTTCTCTGCGGGTCATCTCCTGGAACAGCCGGGCCACCTCCGCTGCCATGGCGCTGTCCAGTTCCGCAGTGGGTTCATCCGCCAGAATGATCCGGGGCCTGTGAGCGATGGCCCTGGCGATGGCCACTCTCTGCTGCTCGCCGCCGGACATCTCCGCCGGCATATGCTGCATCCTGTTGCCCAGCCCCACCATCTTCAGGCACTCCTCCACCCGCTCCCTGCGGCCTTTTTTCACCCCCGCAAGACGCAGGGAAAATTCCACGTTCTGGAACGCGTTCATGGTGGGGATCAGGGACACGGACTGGAACACGAACCCCACCTGGGTCCGGCGAAGATTCTCCCTGGCCCGGTCGGACAGTCTGCACACATCCCGGCCTCCGATCAACACGCTGCCCGAGGTGGGCAGGTCCAGCGCCCCCACTATATTAAGAAGCGTGGTCTTGCCGGAGCCGGAACGCCCCTTCAATATGGTCAGCACGCCGCTGGGGACCTCCGCGCAGATATCCGTCAGTGCCTGAAACTCGCCTCCCGCCACCGGGAACACCCGGTTCACATGGCTGATCACGATGGCCGCCTCCCGGGATTCCTCTTTTTTATCCGCTTGCATACGCTCTGCTCCCATCTTCTTTTACTCCTCCCCAAGTTTCAGCGCCTTGGCCACGTTCAGCCGGAACACAATAATGATCAGCACCACCAGGCACAGCGCCATCACTCCGGCCACCACGCCGTAGAGGCGCAGCATATCCGACTGCCGGGTGATCAGTTCCATGGGCAGCACCTGGTTGCTGGCCGCATAGGCCGTCTGCAGCATGGGCACAAACATCCGGGAAGACAGATGCCCGATGCCCACGCCCCCCAGTATGGCAAACACACCGGAAAAAATCTGCTCGTTGATCAGCATATAGAACATCTCCCCCTTGTGCATGCCGCAGGCCCGCAGCACGCCGAACATCATCTCTCTGGACCGTATGGACATGACCCAATAGATCAGGTATCCCACTGCGCACAGGATGAGGGTGACGATAAAGCCCATGGTCAATATACCATTGGTTCCCTGCATCAGCGGGTCTGTGACCACATTCTCCAGATCCGCTTCCCTGTCCACATATCTGACCACATGCACATCATTGTCCTGTACCCATTGATACAGACCCTCCGAGTCCCGTCCCTCTTTCAGGGTAATCCAAACCTCGTAAGGCACGGTGCCCAGGGATTTCTGCAGGGTGGCATAGTTGGCAATCACCAGAAAATTCTCCCGGGTACTGACTCCGCCCTCCGCGTTCAGGCTCACCGTAACAGGTTCATAGCCCGGCCAGTAATCTACAAAATCCACAATCCTGCCCCGGATTTCCTTCTTGGTGTTGCTGTAATATCGTATGGTATCCCCCTCTTTGTATCCCTGCTGGGTCTGAAAGTTCCGGGAAACCAGCACGCCGGTGGGCTCCACCGCCAGTTCGTTCAGCAATTCATAATAATGTCTGCCCAGCAGTTCCCGGTCCAGCCAGGTATTTTCCCCGAACTCCCGGGTATGGATCCCCAGCAGTGTGACCTGCTGGCGCTCCGATCCCTGGACCGGCACATAGGCCTGCTCGTCCCGTATCACTCTAGTATAGCTGCGGGCCGAATCCAGAGCGGCATATTTGCTGTAGTCCGGCTCATAGTACCGCAATTCCCCCATAACCTCCCCGCCGGCAGAGGCATTGGTGTTCCACACCTCCCGGACCACCACATCCGCGCCGTCCAGATACTCCACATTCTTCCAGGCATTTTGCAGGATGGTCCGGGCCACCGTGGCATGGAACATCCCCAGAGAAACGGTGAGGATCATAAACAGCATGATGAACTGCTGCTTGCGGCCGCTCTTGATGATCTCCAGGAAAGAGGCATAGCTGGCCGGCCGCCAGAACCGGCGTCCCAGAGCGTAGATTCCCTGTACCAGCAGCGGCTGCAGACGTAAAAAGAGCAGACCCATTCCCACGATGAACAGGGAGGAACTGATATACAGCAGGGGATCCAACGCCTCCCCCATCAGCACGTTTTCCACCAATGTGCCCCGATTGCGGGAAAAACTGTAATAGCCGTACAGCGCCACCGCCAGACAAATCAGGTCCAGGAAGCACTTTTCCCACCAGGAACGCTTCCTCATGGCCTTCTGCTGCTTCAGCTTCACAATGGTCAGCCGACTGTGTTTCAGAGCCGGCAGGGTCATGATCAGCACGCAGGCCGCCATGGCCGCAATACCATAATACAGCACATCCCCGTTCCAGACAATATCCATCTGCCCCCTGACCGAGAACTCCAGAAAATTCCGGGCCGATCCCAGGATCCGACAGAACACGGTGCCCAGAGGGATGCCCCCCAGGGCTCCCAACAGGGTCAGGAACAGGCTCTGATACAGGTACAGGCGGAATATCTGACCGCTGGAACTGCCCCGGCTCTTGATCACGGAGATCTCATTCCTCTCCATGTCATACATCTGGGCGGAAATCATGAACAGGAAGGCAGCCAGCAGGATCAGCACCGGCACCTGTAGAATAAACAGCGTGGCCTCAATCCGGCTCTGCTTTTTCTCAAAGCCGTCCAAAACCTCCCGGTACGCAGGATCCTTCAATGTGCTCTTGTAGGGACTATCCTGGGTCAGATAATCGGTGTATTCCCGAATGCGCCCCACATCCGCCGCCTTCAGATCCCCATACTCAAACATGGCATAATAGGTGCAGGTAATGGTGTATTTCCCTGCGTTGTCCCCGGTAAACATATCATGGAACAACTGCTCTTCCATGAAGCAGACCGCGTTCATCTGATCCGGGGTATTCTGCCAGTAGAAATCACCCACTCCGGCCTCCTCGTAAACACCCGTGACCTTCAGACGCAGTTTCTTGCCGTCCGGTCCCTTCAGGGCGTCATACTCCAGAGTCTCCCCCACCAGCAGCCCCGCGTCCACCATGCAGGCCTGACTGATCACCACCTCAATATTACCCTCTTCGTCCAGGCCGTCCTTGGAGTACATCTCCCCTGCCAGCAGCTTTGTGTGCTGAGGCAGTCCCGACAGGGAACTGAGACGCAGGGAGATGGCCTTGCTGTCGGAGCGGTTCATCAGGGAGTACAAATCTGCCTTGGCCAGGCTGTAATAGTAGATGGTCTCCTTTTCCCGCACTCCCAGTTCCCCATAGATTTCCTCCATCAGCTTCTCTACCTTGCCGATGGTCTTGCCGCCATTGTCCTTCTTGGAGATCAGCGTTATCTCATTCATGGTGGGCCATGCGCCCTGGGCTGTCATATATGCTTCCAGTTCATCCTGCAGCATCCGGTCGAACGCCGCCGTCCGATACAGGGGAAAGCTGATCACCGTGGCGATCAGTAAGAGGCTCCCCAGAAGCATGCACAGTACCATCCATTTTTTATGCCAAAGTTTTTGCAACATTACTCTAAGCATAGTTCCATTCCTTCCGTCAGTCCCTCTACCACCCAATAATTGCTTTTATCATAGCCACCCGCGATAAAACTCCGGCGCACAATACTGCCGTCCGCCTCCACCACATTCACGTAGGGGCGCCCGTTGATTTCCCGCACGGCGCTTCTGGGTACCACCAGCACATGATCCATCTCCCGCAGTTTGGCCTCCACGCCATATCTGGTCATATTCCACCAGCCGCCCCACCCGGCCGTGCCCAGGGACATGTCGCCGATCACTTCCGGCGGCAGCAGGATATAGGCAAACTCCGACTGCAGGGACTTGCTCACTGCCAGCCGGTTCACATTGGCCACCAGGCCCATAGTCTCCCGTTCCTGCTCTTCCCTGTTATGGTAAGTCACTTTCACCTGATTGCCGTAAGACAGTACATGGCTCTTATCCTCCAGCACCACGTAGCAGGTATTCTCATCCGCGATCTGGATCAGGCCGGCTCCAGGCTGCAGAATGTCCTCGGAATCCAGATCCTCCATCCAGATCACGATGCCGCTCTGGCTGGCTCTGACGGAGGCTGTCTGATAGTCCTCAGAGAGTTCCGCGATCTGTTCCTGCAGTTCGGCTATGGTTTTCAGGCGGCTCTCAATGGCCTTCTTATTGATCTCCTCCCCCTGCTCTATCAGGTCCTGTACCCGCTCCTGCTGTCTCTGCACCTGCAGCAGCAGCCTTTCCAGGCCGATCTCATCCGCTGCCACCCGCACTGTGGCAATCACGTCCCCTTTTTCCACATGTTGGTACATGGATGTCTGAAACTCCTGGAAATACACGGTTCCATGGGTGATGGGATTGGTCACCATGGCGCTGGAAGGATAATACATCATACCGCTGCCCGAGAAACTGCTGTAAAAACTCCCCCTCTCCACCGTCACACGCTTGTCGCTGTACTGCCGCCCCTGATCCAGCCGCACCACATCACCCTCTCCGATACCGGACAGGATTTCCGTATACACGCCGTCGCTCATACCGACGCGGACCGGGGTATATATATTCTCGTCTCCGTTCACCACATACACATAGCTGCCCGTGTCGTCTTTATGTATGGCTTCTGCGGGTACGGACAGGGCCTGCTCCTGCTTCCGGTTCACCACCACGATGGCGGCATAATCACCCACATTTACATTGGTCAGATCCCCCTGCAGATACAGGGTGGAATAGACTTCCTCCCCCTGGGTCGAAAGCCGGGTGTATTCCTCGCTCTCCATGGGAACATACTCCACTTCGTAGCGCATACCGTCTATCACTGCGTAAAGTTCTTCTGCCGAAGAAGCCGTCTTTCGGTTGATATAGTCGCTCTTCAGAAGCTTCTGCTCCAGGTCTCCCACCGCCACAATGGAGGTCTCCCCCTGAAGGCGCTCCCTGTAGCCGTATTCCGCCACGGCCACCACATGTCCTCCCATGCCGGCGCGAACCGTCACATCGCTCTTTTTCTCCTGCAGGAAAGCAAGCTGCTGCAGTGCATAAGCGTGATCCAGTTCGTACAGCGCCCTGCGCTGCTCCAGCTGCAAAAGCATGGTATTGACCCGGTGGTCCGCGATGCGGTACTGCCCGTTCCAATGGTTATACTCTTTTTCCCATTCGGAATAGGCCGGATTGGTAACAGGCCCGGTTTCCGTCCCGTCTTCCTCCGGTTCTGAAGGGGAACTGCCGCTGTCCGAGCCGCTGACGCTCTGGGAAGGTGGATCCAGGTATTCCGCAGGCTTTCTTTTCTCCAGGCCCTCCACGATTCCTCTGAGCCCCTTTACTTCTTCCTGGGGCTTTTCCAGATCCTCCTGCATCTGAAGCTCATACTCCACAAATTCCTTTTCCATGTTCTCGATGCGTTCCTGCTGTTCCTCGATCTGCTTATCCAAGTCCTCCGTGTTGGAGGCCGCCAGCACCTGTCCCCCGGCCACCGCCTCTCCGGGGAACGCCCGGAACCCGTCCAGCATCACGTCTTCTTCAAATGCATACTCCTCCACATAGGGTACCACAGTGGCAGAATAGATGCTGGCGTCATACAGATTACGCCGCGCCGCCGCCTCCCCGCTGCTGGTCAGTCCCACCGGCTCCAACAGCGCCACCTCTCCTGCGGTGGTCTCCTGCCGGGGTGCCTCCCCGCATCCCCACAGGGATGCCGTCAGGGAAAATGCCAAGATCAGTCCCAAAATGCTTCTTCCCCTCATCGCAGTATGACCCTCTCTCCCTCTGTCAGTCCGGACAGCACTTCCACGGTGCTGTCGCCGTATAGCCCGGTCTCAATCCATTTTACCTCGCGCATCTGATCCTCCCCCAGTACATAGACATAGTCCCTGCCGTCAGCACTGTGCACCGCCTGGGCAGGCACGCAGAGTACCTGGCTGCGCTGTTCCACCACCGCCACGATGGCCCCCAGCGTCCCCACCTCTATGGTGGCACTTTCCTCTCCCTCCGCCAGGGAAAACATCTGCTGCTCCCCCCACTGGTCCATTTCATAAGGCAGCAATGTATATTTTCCTGCGCCGGAACCCGAGTTAATCTCCATATAAACGCCCTCGCCCTCCCGGAAGCAGGACGCGTACTCCGGAACCTGGGTCACAAACAGGCACTCTGAGCCGTCAATGATGGTAATAACCGCCTCACCACGCACGGAGGTGGAACCCTCCAGTCTGTCCTTGATATGGGACACCGTACCGGACATTCCCGCCACCAGGCGGCTGGAGGACGCCTCCTGCTGTAACTGCTGCAACTGCCGCCGGTCCAGATGCATGGCGTCCTGGTAATCCTCCCTGGCATAGTCATAATTCTGCTGTACCTGGGCTACACCGTCATCCAGACGCTCCCGGTCTGCCTGAGACTGGCCGCTCTGGTACAAAAAGTTCAGCCACAGGGTGGATATCTCATAATCCTCATTGATCTGGCTGTAGTCCATCTGCAGTTGGTTCCTGGCGATCTGATACTCCAGCCGGGCGATATCCTCCTGCATGCTGCCGCTGGAGAGTTCCGCCAGAATCTGTCCTTTTTCCACCGCATCCCCCTCCTGCACATAGACCTTCTCAACGGATATCCCGCTGATTCCGAAGCTCAGGCTCTCGTCATTCAACTGCTGGTAGGTACATTTAATCCGCTGGGTTTTCTGCACATCTCCCAGGGCGGCCACCGCCATGTCGTAGACCACCGGCTCTGCCTCCTGCTCCACTACGATCACATTATGTTCATCCTCCTGGACCTGGCCGCAGCCGGGCAGCCCCAGCGCCGTGCCTGACAGGCAGGCCAGCGCCAGCCAGCGTCCCATTCTTTTTTTCATGCTTCCCATACTTTCCCCTGCTCAAATATCTGAATTTCTAATACGGCATACCTTCCACTTGGTCAAAACTGTCAAAGCGCTTATAACTCCTGCACCCGCACGGATACCCCGGGCCCCAGATAGGACTGCAGCGCCTGCTCCCGGGGGTTGTGGATCCGGATCTGTTCCAGTACCACGCCGGCCTCCAGTGCCTCCACCGTCAGCCTTTGCAGGCCCTTCTCAAAGGGAAGCCGTATTTCACATACCCGTATCTGGTTCAGCACCCCCTGGGCCCAGCGGGAATCCCCGCTCTCCCCCGCCCGGAAATCCGGTGCGTTTATCTCCGCCAGGCCCTGCTCCCCACTGCCGTTTTTCACCAGCAGATACACACCCTGCCTGCTCACCGGGGAATTGGTGGGAGCAACCAGCAGATCCACCTGATATTCCCCCGCCTCCGGTATCACAAACTGCCAGGTCAGGGAAGGCTTCTCCTCCTCCCGGTCAAATACCGCCGTGCTGGGAAATACTTTTACGCCGCTGCCGTATTTGCCATATCCCTGGATTATCTGATAGGAACCCTTCTCCGTATCATGCTTTTCCACATAGCCTGCCGCCTCCAGGACGATCATGCCCCCACGCTCCAGATATGTACCCTGCGGAATGCCCTCCACATTCTGGTGTTGTCCTGTGACCTCCACGGCCACAGTGGTATCATCCCCCTGTATCAGCAGACGCACCGTCTCCTTCTCCCGGGGAAGACATGCCTGGTCACAGGAGAGGGTCACCAGGGACAGTTCCTGACAGGTTCCTTCCAAGGAAGAGACATGCAGCCAGTCAGGCAGCCCGGTCTCAGGGGTCTCCACACGGATTCGGTAGTCAAAGCTGCCCACACCGTCATTGGCAATCTCTATCTCCACAGGCTCTGCCCCCGCATACTGAAAATCCGGCACCCGGATCACCTGGGGAGCGCCATAATTCTTCACACCGATCTGTTCCCGGTCCGCTCTGGATACGCTCATCCGGGGCCTGTGCACCGGGCGCACCTGACTGACCAGCGGATAGCGGTAGCCGTCCTCGTTCCACTTGGTGAAACCGATGTGCTGGGCCATCTCCATCCCCTTCCACTTGCCGCCCCGAAACTCCGCCATCTTTTGGGCAAGCTGGATATCCCTGTCCGCGCAGGCCTGGACTTTCTGGCCGTAGCTGTTGGCCGCCGGCCGTCCCTGGCTGGCGTAATGCCTGTTTTTACCAGCAAACAGATGCATTTTCAGCAGGTTCATACTGGCCATGGCCGAAAAATGGATCATGCTGTAATAGGCGTCTCTCTCCCGTTCACAGAGCCGCTCCATCACCTGGGTGGACAAAGTCTCCAGCGCCTCTGCCCGCCGGATCATACGATCCGCCTCCCCGTAATGGCAGGGATGATATACTGTTTCATTCAGAGCCTCGGGCCTGCGCAGGGCGTTGATATCAATATACTCCGTGAGCACCTGGCCGATCTGCTCCTGAAGCCGGGCCGGAGCCTGGGAGAATGTTTTCCGGGTCCACTGCCGGGTATATTCCCGATAGCTGTCCTTATTCCCGTAACCCCATTTGTCATAGTCGTATGCCAATGCCAGGAAATAACTCAGCGGCACCTCATGGAACTTCAGATCCCCTACATTGACGATCCATGCGTCCCGGATGCCATATTCATAAGCCATGCACATCTGCTCCCAGGTCTTGGACATGGGAGTGGAATCCACCCATTCATAGGAGATGGGGCCTCCATGATAGTCAAAATGGTAATACATGCCCCAGCCGCCTTTGCGATTCCGCACTTCCGGGGTGGGCAGGGTGCGCATCTGGCCGAAATTGTCCTCGCAGAGCATGCAGATCACACCCTCCAGTTCATCCCAGTCCTTCAGACCCTCCACCTGCTCATCCCCGTAAAAATATGCCTCCACCTCTTTGTACAGGGCCAGAAGCTGGGGCACTTCTTCCCGCTGCACATTATCGGCGATCAGCGCCCGCTGCTTGCGGATAATATCTTTCAGCAGGTTCACATTCTCCTCCACGGTGGACTGCTCTCCCAGCATGGAAGTATCCCGCTCTCCCCGCATCCCGATGGTGATCAGATTCTCATATTTGCCGCTGCGCTGCAGAGCCTCCTCCCAGTAGTTTAAAAGCCCCTGCTCGTTGGTATAGAAATTCCATTCATTGCCGTACTTTGTCTCCGGCCCCCTGACTTTATCCCACTCTTCGCTGGCCCGCAGGCAGGGTTCGTGATGGGAATATCCCATCACCACCCCGTAGAGATCCGCCAGTTCCTCATTGGCGCTGCCCGGACCGTCTATGGGAAAAGAAGCGCTCCACATGGCAGGCCACAGATAGTTGCCCTTCAGGCGCAGCAGCAGTTCAAACACATGCTCGTAGGCATCCGCGTTAAAACCGCCGAAATGATCGCTGGTCCAGTTGCCGAAGCAGGGCCACTCGTCATTGATGAAAAATCCCCGGTAGCGGACGCTGGGTTCCTTGGACAGGGTCCGGATATCGTCGCCGATCTCAACCTCCGGGTTGGATGCGGGCTCCGCGTCTCCCCAGAAACACAGGGGAGATACGCCGATATATTCCGACAGGGCGAACATGCCGTAGATCGTGCCCCGCTTGTCGCTGCCGCAGATCAGCAGCAGTTCCTCCAGCTGCTGCAATTCTTCCGTGCCGGTCTGCCGCAGCCCGCTTGCGTCTATTTTCTGAATCAGGTAGACCTCCCTCTTGCCCCTTACCTGGGACAGGTCCAGCAATCCGGCCTTCTCCAGTGCTTCCGCCAGTACGCTTTTTCCCACAGTGGCACACAGAATTGCCCGGGTCTGCCCCGCGCCGGGCCGGACTTCCTCCAGCACCTGGGGCTTATGGCCTGTCACCTTGCGGATGTCCTCTGCCACCTTGCCCCCAATTCTCCTGACTCCCTCAAAAGCGCCGGTCTCCACCAGCAGGGGAACCGCCTGTTCACCAACTATCAACCGCATCTTCCTATCCTCCCGTTTATATTCCGCCGTTCCCTATACCACACCGAATCCCAGTATGGTAAAGTCTTTGTCCTCCATGCCCGGCGCCAGACGCACTTCCACATGACGGCGCTTCCGCTCCCCGCTCTTAAAGCAGATCAGAGCATTGCAATGGGTCCAGCCGTTGACATGGGGATCCACATACAGCACTTTCTCCCCGTCCACCCACACTTCGGCGCAGCCCACCTGGTTAGAGGCACTGTCCTTGTACACCAGAAGCAAACTCTCGCAGGTGATCTCCATGGCAAAGGGCCTGCCGCCCTCCGCTCCCCGATACATCCAGTTGTCCGCGAATTCCGGGGTAACGCCCAGGTCCAGATTCCTCTCCACTGCCTGCAATTCCGTATCCACATGGCAGAAGCCGCCGCAGTCTGTTTCCAAGTTCCACTGATCCCAAACTGTGTTTCCGTCTCCTGACGGCAGCCCGTTACCCGGTTCCTCCTCATGGGGATGTCTGCGGTCCAACAGCCGCACTTTCTCAAATGCGCCGCCGATGGGGGGGACGATCTTCTCCAGTTCCAGCGTATCCACATCCGCTTCCTGGCCGTCCACCACCTGCAGCAGATGAAGAATGCCATCCGCCATCACAGTGTGTCCCACGCTGGTGGGATGGTAGGAATCATAGAAAAACTGGTTCTTGCTCACCACTTTGCCGCTGCCCGGCTTTAAATAAAATTGTTCCACCACCGTATCCCGCGTACTGACCATGGGCAGGTCATAGGCCCTTCCCACCGGGGACAGACGTTCCTGCAGATTCCAGTCGTTGGCAAACACGGCAAACAGCAGAATCACCGCAGGGTGGTTCTCCGCGTTCAAAATCTTCCGCACCAGAGAGTCATAACATTCTCCCTTGGTCTCGTCTCCCTCATCATTGACGGCAAACTCCACCACCACCAGATCCGGGGTTATACGGCCGTCCTCCAGCACATCCGTCTCATATCGGATCATTCCCAGTTCGGAGGGCGTGCCCCCCACCCCGGCTTTCACATAGTGTACATTCTCCTCCAGGCCCCTGCCCGTCAACTCACAGAAGCCCTTAAAGGTCTTGTAGGCATAGCACTCCGTATTGATGGGAATGGCTCCCGCGCCCTGGGTGATGGAACCGCCGATAAAGGCCACCGTCACATCCTCTCCCCTGCGGGCCTGGTCAATTACCCTCTTCAGCCGGGCATTGTTGCCGGTCTGCATCAGGGATTTTTCCAACATCCCCCGGTAATAAGGGGAGGTGAAGTCCACCGGCTGTTCGTCCTCCACCTCCGGCGCGTCATAGCCGTCCTGGAGATAGAAGCGCACCGCCACCGTGGCCAATGTCCCTGCCTGGGGAAATTCAAACCGAATCTGGCCGGGGATGTTGTCGTCCTCAGACCACTCGCATCCCTCCAGCTCCAGAATACGCTCCATGCCGTCCGCCTGCACCGGCAGCCGCAGCGTGGTTCCCGAACCGTACACATCCCTGTGACCGTACATCTGCAGGCAGAAATCCGCTACAAGTTCCCGGTCTTCCGCCTCCACCGTGACGCCGATACTGTGTACCAACTGTCTGAATCCCGCCGTGGTAGCCAGCAGTCCCAGCATCTCCTCATCCGTAATACCGCCCACCAGACGGGCACTGCTCAGCATCCGGCCGTCATTCATATAGAGGAACTGGATTCCTCTCCCGTCCGGCTGGGGCGAGCCTGCCACACTCTTTCCCCGCATGATATAAAAACTTTTTCTCTTTTTTGTTGGGTCCTTTGGAGCCTTTGGTCCTTCCATAATATATCCTTTCCTGCATTAGCAAACTGTTTTTCGGTTCTCTTTTAATTCTATCCTGTCCGCCTACCAGATTCTGTACCGGCCGCTTAATGCCAGAAACGCAAATATGAACAGGCAGTTGTCATAATACCTTCTCTCGCCGGTGCGCAGAGGCTGCTTCCAGAAACGTTCCACCCATTCCCGGGCCAGTTCGCCCTCCGCCGCCAGGGAACCCTGGGCCGTGGTGGCTGTGATGCCCACGGGATGCAGCGCCGTGCCCCCGGCCTGCCTGCCGTCCAATTCATAGATATGATACACGCCTTTTCTGCAATCCTCTATCAAAAACTTCTGAATCCGGTCCGCCGCGGCCCGCTGCCCTGCGTCCACACCGAACCACTCATAGTCCAGCCCGATATTGGCCACCGTGCGATAGGCATCGCTGTAGAACCAGTCGTGGCGATCCTTGGTCCAGGGGATGGGACGGCTCATGGGGCTGCCGTCAAACTCCGCATACTCCGCGTTCAGACCCGTGACGGGATGGCAGGCCCTGGCCAGATACTCCCGGCTGACCCTGGCGGCTTCCTTCCAGAAAGCCCTGTCCTCCTCGTCCGCCCACAGGGCGAAAAGTTCATAGAAATGGGGCAGGTGATAGGAAGGGTCCGTATGGTCACAGCCCGGTACAAACAGGATCTGATGATTGTCCCGGTTCCACATGGGATGGCCCTGACGGCCGTCCTCCCCCTTGTGCAGGCAGGCCCGGAGAATCTCTCTGGCCTGCTGGGAGTAGTTGAAAATCCCCTCCCCGTCTCCCCACCTATGGGAAGCAAAAAACAGGGCCATGGCATAGAATTCCTCCCCGTCCGGGGCGGGACCGTCGGCGTTCCTTCTGCCGTCCGTGCCGCAGGACCAGGCAAAATACCCCTCATTCCACCCCTCGGTCATATACATATAAGTCTTGGACCACTTCCAGATCCGGTCAAACTCCTCCTTCATGTCCAGCTGCACGCACATCATCATGCCGTAGGACATGCCTTCGGTGCGGGCGTCATTGTTCCCCGTATCCATCAGGTAGCCCATATCCTCCCCCACGGGATGGTAGATCCGCTCCTCCTCGCTGCCGTAGAAAAAGGTCTGCACGATCTCTTCCAGCTTCCGGTCAATCTCCTCCTGGGAAATCCCGATTTCCGCAAACATGTTGCGGTAGGTTCTGTTTGACATATCAGTCATGGCAATGCCCTCCGTTTTTGTACTCTCTGTGAGTAAAAATAGATCCATTCTGATTGTAACGGATTTCCCCGAAAATTTCTCTTTATAACTTGTCATAAGTTAATCAAATATTGCTAAATTCCGACTCCTTTGCCCGGCCTTTTCCGCCCTGGCGCCTGTCTGTCCAGGATGGCAGAAAAGCCGGGCCTTCCAGGCGGCCCGACTTTCCGATCTTCTTCTCTATGGTTGTTCTTTCAGGTATACCTGCACCCGGCTTTGGATGGCCCGGGCCACCGTCTCCGCATCCCTGCTCCCGCTGAAGTAATCCGCTGCCTCCTCCCGGATCATATCCTCTATGGCGGCGGTATCCGCTGTTATACCCAGACATTTCTCCATCAGCGTCGTATATTCTCTGAGCCGGTTAGCCGGCATATCCCTTCTCACGGGCACATGTGATGTACACTGCCTGTCATAGCTGAGCAGTTCCTCCAAAAACGCCGCTGCCTGCTCCGGATGCTTTGCCTCCCTGTTCACTGCCAGAAACTGACCGGTTCTCCAGAAGGTTCCCTCTTCTCCTTCCGTGGGATACCCCACCGCATGATATGTCTCTCCCAGTATCCCCTTGTAGTTGTCGGTGAAGCTACTATTAACCATGCACACCGCAGCCACCCAGTCTTTCCCCCGGTACATCTCCTGAGACTCCTCAATGGAAAAAGAATCCGGATAAGTTCCCGCCAGTTCCAGCGCCCGGATGAACAGGGGGCTGTCAAAGCTGCAGGTTCCTTCTTCCAGATCCAGGAAGGGAGAATCCGCCAGATTCCGGGTCACAAGGAACTCCATCACATTGTCGCGCCTAAGAGAGCCGCCGGACACGATGGGATATCGGAACTCCGGGTGCGCCTCTATCACCTCCAGCGCTTCCTCCAGGGTCCAGTGATCCCCCGCCCATATTTCATCCGCTACGATCACAGTGTCCGCCCAGGCTTCCGGCATGATTCCCACCAACTGCCCGCCCCAGGTTCCCCTCTCCAATACGCCGGGCCAGACTGCCGCCAGCGTCTCCTCCGGGACCAGTTCCCTCAGATCCGCCAGCACTCCCTTCTCCTGCAGGGTCTGCAGTTCAGACAGACTGACATAATATAGATCTGCCCCCCTGCCGGATACCAGTTCCGCCATGGTCCGGTCCCAATAGGCTTCCTCGCTTTCTTCCGTATATTCCATCAGTACAGAGTAATCTGCGTCTTTACGGGAAAAAGAGGCGGCGCAGTCCTTAATATAATCCGGAAACCACCCATTGCATACCACGCACAGCTCCCCGGATTCCGGGTCCAGGCCCCTGACCTTTTCCGTCAGATACAAAGGATGCGCGGCATCGCTCTCTGCCTGTACGACATTCTCTTCGCCGGGGTTGTCAGAGGCCCCCCGCTGCCCGCAGGCCGCCGACACCAATAATATAACAGCAAACAGAAGGAATGCCCTGTCTCTTCTCTTCATACCCTTTCCTCCCCTTACTGACGGCAATATCCGATCCGAAGAATACAGCCCCGCATCGGATTTCCGTCCTCAAATTCGCTGTCTCCTTTTCCTTTACCATATTGTACCATATCACACTGTCAAAAAATCGTCAATTATATATTATGTTTACAGGCTTATGATGTAATAAAATTCAAACCTCAAAAGTGACTTATCTTTTATTGACCCGCAACTCCTCATGCCTTATACTGTAGAAAAGATTCCACACCCGGGAGGCAGTTCATGAACATCATACATTTTATCGGCTACAGCGCCGTACACCCAAGCGACTTCCTGTTTGAAATGACCAATGCCCCCGGGCAATATACCCTCTTACTGGTATCCACGCCGGTACAGTTTCTGCTGGAGGGACAATGGCAGGAATACCCTGCCGGAACGGCCATGCTCTATGCCCCCGGGCAGCCCATCTGCTACCGGGCCTGCCGGGAGACCTATCAAAACGACTGGCTGCGCTTCTCCTCGGACGACCCGCTGGTGACGCAGTTCCCTCTGATGGGAGTTCCGTTTCCTGTGTCTGACACGGCCTACTGCCACAATCTGCTCAAACTCCTGACCTGGGAGACTTCCCTGTCCTCCGCCGACAGCGAACTGACCATCTCCCATTTACTCCAGGTGTTGTTTTTGCGTCTGCGGCAGGATACCATCCGGCGGGAAACCAGTACCCACGCTCCGCAGCTGCTTCATCTGCACAAAAAGATCTACAACAGCCCCTATCTACCCTGGAGCATCCGGTCCATGGCGGAGGAACTTCATCTCAGCGCAGGATATCTGCAGATTTTATACAAAAAAATGTTTGGCGTCTCCTGTATGGACGATGTGATCACCAGCCGCATCCGCATGGCGCGGGAACAGCTGGCCTATACCGAAAAGCCTGTGTCGGAGATCGCCGATTCCTGCGGGTATCGGAACGTGGAGCACTTCTGCCGCCAGTTCCGGCAGCAGACGGGCCTTACCCCCGGAACCTTCCGCCGCCGCGCTTTGGAAACCCTTGCCGCTCCGTTCGAAGCAAAAAAGGACGGATCCCGGGAATTTCCCGGGTCCGGCCTTTCTTCCGAGTATGCGGCACCAAATTACCATAACGTTCTGTCCCATTATAATGTGGCAGGCTCCGACTTACCTTCCGATGTTCTGGATGCCGAGGGAAACATTCTGCCTTCGCAGGTGGAGGAGGATTAAAATGTCTTATCCCAATTTCACGCCGGGCAGATTCCTGAAATGAAAAAAATCTCCCTGATTATCAAATAATTTGTAATTTCCTGTAAATTTTTCGGTAATAGGATTCGATATTAAGCAGCCCACATTAAAAATGAATTCGTCCTCTTCTTCCGATAAGATGCTTAAAGCCAAAAACGAAATCCGCAGTCTGAGTGTAAAACCATCTAAATAATCGTTTATTTCATACTTAACGAATTCATTGTCCACATTTCTTATCGTTTGCTGCTCGTCATTTTGTGAAGTCTCAACCAAACCATACCCTTTTTCCATTTCCTTTTCGAATATGGTATACATTTTATGTATTATGCAGCATTTTTTTACCACTAATATCTCTATGCCATCCTTATCAAACAGATCTCCCTCTCCTTTATATACGCAGCAACGCTTTTGATCTGTTTTAAGACACACATCCATGCCATTATCGTAAATTTCTACCACCAGATGGGCTGCAGCGCCTTCCGCTGTACCACCAAAACGCAGGGGAAACTCTTTAGTGAATACCATGCCATTACCAATCCGCTCCAGATCATTTATATGGCCGACAGCCACTCGTCTCAGATCAGGTATTCGAGACAGCTTTCCCTCAAGAATATCATAAGGGCTTAATTGTTTTAGACTGATTACCAACTCATCAAACAGCCACATAAATTTTCCCAGCCCATATCTTTCATACTCTGCTTTATTGAGTTTGGAGTATTCATTACATTCCTCCAGCATATTCAAAAACCTGTTGTCAAAAACAGAGCCGAATATTTTATTAACCAAAAGCGCAACGGCTTCCACGTAACTGACCACCATCAATCTTTTAGACAGATCCCTCACCGTTTCCCAGTCTATTACCTGCCCGTATTTTTTTACCAGCAAAGCAATGTCGCGCAGATTTGAAAGGTTAATTTTCACTGGCTGCCCTAAAATTGAATTATGCAGATAATATACCGGCAGATGCTTAAAAAAATGCATCATTAAAAAAACAAGATTGCATTCTGTTTTCAGCAAATAGGGTTTCAATTCCAGTAAATCCCTTGGCTCGGACTGCTCTATAAAGAAATCCGCAGATTCGGCAAAAGTTTTACCTGCGTTGATTGCGAAACAATGAACTTCAATAGACAACGCAATCCTGCCAATCACCTTTTTGTAGCAGCTATGCTCATTTTCGATTTGTTCACGATATGTTCCGTTTTTTATGTCATCCCGGCTTATATTCTCACTTTCATAGCCTAATTGCAGAATGAAATAGTGTAATTTTAGAAAGTTTTTTTGTTCTATCAGGCAGTCAATGTCATTGGACTTCCTGGAATCCATCTTTTGATATAGATCCGCCGCAAGAAATATGCCTTTTAAAAAAACCAGCCTTATATTTTCATTTTCCGCAAAGTTCAACATTTCTTTTATATCTTTCAGATAGCATCTGTTTTTTAATCTTTGCAGTACGCGGGCCTTCCGCGATATCGAATAGAACTCCCCGTCCAATGAAAGCTGGAGTTCCTCTGTCAGAAACCGGGTGTTTGTATCTTGTATTGCCTTTAATATTCGCGCGCTGTCGTTCCCATATAATTTTATGAATAATTGACTGATTGCTTTTTCCATACTTGCTTCATCCTGTCTGTTTTGCTTTTAGCCACCGGCATTATACATGTATAATATTCCTTAAATCATGTGCCGTCCCACTATTTAAGAATACTTTATATACGTTTACGTTGAAAGCTAACCTCCTCATAATACTTTTAACAGTTTCCATATTACAGTCAGATCCAATCCAACCTTTTTGTGTATTCATCATCTCTTCATAAACGGTTTCGGAATCAGAAACAATCAATCCATTTTCATCCGATACTCCCGAAGCAAGAATTACAGACAATATCTGAGCATTTGATTTTTCACAATCATTGACTGTTATTCTATTTTTCCTTCCGGGATTTACAATTGTATACTCTTTAATATTAAATCGCTCCACAAAATCCTTTGTCACATATAGATATCCTCCGCCGCCGCAGATCTCACCTCTATCTACATCCATAAACACCATATCGTCTGACAGCAATTCCAGTCCATATTGTAAAAGCATCCAGCTTATCGTACTTTTTCCACCGCCACTCCCGCCCAAAATCATATACGCTCCCATACGGCGAGGGTCATACACCAGGGCGCCATGCAATATGGCGTTTCCCTTATTCGATAATATATAAACGACATGCTTCTTTAAACAGACAAAAAAGCTGTATACTGACATGATGTTAATAGACCCCTTGTCCACATAGACATTAATGTGTTTCTCTTTTTTGTCTGATTCTATTACTATTTTTCTATTCACTAAAATCGAATAGAATTTCCCTCTTAAATGTCCTTCAATTAACTTTCCATGCATTTCCAATAAACCTTTGGGAATACATGCACAACCGTCAAAGGGGTTCATCACGCAAATCACATCCCCTTTGTTGACAGAATCCACCAGTTCAAAAAAATCAAAATCCAAGTCTAATAATCCCAGTTCATCCACGATCTGTACACAATGGTTTCCAATCTTATATTTATAATTCATGATCACCTCTGAGTTTTAGTATGTTTTAAATTTTTCACCCAGCTTACCCACTGATATATCACTTTTTCTGTCAGTAAAACATTCAATTCCTCAAATAAGCCCTTTGTAATAAGTGATTGGACTTGTGCTAATTGATGCTTTCCCATCTCAGATTCAATGAAAAAAATAATACTGGCCAAGGACATCGCATACAATATATTATTTTTTCTCAAATAATCAAATAATTTCTGATCATCATGTGTAAGGCAGTAGAGTATCACCTCAATACCGCTACTATAGTCCAAATCTGTATAATTTCCATATTTTCCTCCCAACTGCTCAATACCGCCTAAATACTTGGCAACAATATATTCCGCAAATCCCTCTGACCATGCATACGGCATCTGCCCCATCTTTTGAAACGCAATCATATGCGCCTCCTCATGTACCATTGGCATTTCGCCTTCATATCCTATATGGATCCTGCATTTTATTAATCTATCATATGTTTTGCCAGATACTGCTTCATTATCTTCCGCCAGTTCAAATACGTAGAAGGGTCTTTTCCATTCCGAAAAAGATAACTCTACAATATCGCCTAATTCCCGAAATCTTTTTTCACAGTCATACATAAGTGTTTTGCAAAAATCATTTGGGAATTGTTTATCAAAGATATAACAATATGCCTTTCCTATCTTTACATTGCCTTTTTCTAACATTTTGTCTCCAGTCAAAAAATACTTTCAATACTCCCCGAATACCATTTGAAATTTTTAACGTTTAAGTTGGGCTTTGTGATTGAAACTGCATAAATTGCAGTTCCTGATTCCTCCAGCCCCTTTAAAATACTTTGACAGCACGGATTACCCACTCCAATTAGAAAAGCACGCTTGTAACAAATATTTTCAAGCATAAATGCAGATCGGGGAATATGTATTGCTTCAACTCCGGATTTCTCATGTAATAAATCTAAATTTTCGGTAGCCACTACAAAATTTTTTCGTTCCTGCAATGACTTTATTTTATAATGTGCTTTTGCTGGTTTTGTTACAGACAACCTGCAATAAAAGAAACGCAATATATCTATCAGCCTGTTTGGATCCTTCGTACAACATTCATAAAGTTTTATCGGATCATTAAGGAACAGGCTGTCTTCCAATTCTCTCTGCGTTGGTATACCGGCAATATTTGATAACCCGGCCCCTGTTATCATGATATCCTCTTCTGATATCCCTTCTATCAATGTTCTTATTTTTTCTTCGTCAATTAAAGTAACAGAACCTGTATTATATTCTTTCCAATATTCAACAGAAAAAGAGGATTCGTCAAAGCAGCTGCATTCTCCAAAAAAGCATTCCCTTTCAAATAAGCCAGACGCAAAACAATCACAACTCCTCTTAAAGATAATATGAATTGCCCCTTCAGTGGATATGGCCATATTCGTATATTTTGTGTTAAAATAATATTTCATCTCCCTCCTCCGCCAAACCATAATTATCATAAGGATATTCCAATGTAAACTTACCCGCATATCCTTTTTGTTGGACTATACGGATCAAGTTGTCAACGATATCCCCGGACTTTGAAAGCCTTGCGTACTTTAGATCAGGTGAATACCCACGCAAATGGATATGTGTTATCGGTAAATCCATCAGATGAACAATCTGCCCTTTCTCTGCTTCCCCGTCCCAGGGGTGAACCACCAGATGTTTAATATGAAGCATATTTACCGCGCGCCTTATTACCTGAAATAAATAATTCTGTACTGCCGCAGATTCGCCGTTTATGTTTTTAGGCAAGTGCATGGAGTAGACATTTATCTCATTCTGTTCAACCAGTACCTGTAATCGAGATAACCAATCATATGGTATAAAAGGAATTTCCAGACAATTAACAATCGATTTGACTGCAAGAAAATGCTTACTCACTTCGGAAATATCTCTGTAGTCTACAATTGGCCACCCAATACAGGACACTCCCAATTGATGTTTTATACTCATGATACGATATTCAAGTTGCATACAGCTTTGCCTGCGATTCAAACAGGAGCCTGTAGATGCCATTCTCCTTATGTATTAATTCGGAATGTGTTCCAACCTCTGCGACTTCTCCGTTTTTCATTACGATAATCTTATCCGCGATCTGACAGATCGGTAGTCTATGGCTTACGATTATCATGGTCTTTCCCCGGGCCATGTTAAATATCTTTCTATATAGATTGATTTCATATTCCGCGTCCACCGCTGAGTTAGGTTCATCCAGAACCACAAAGCCTCTCTCCCGGTATTTCATTCTGGCAAGCGCGACCCTCTGCCATTCGCCTCCCGAGAGCTGATTCCCCTGTATCATTTCAGTATCCAGCTGTTTTTCCAGATGTCTCACTACCTGTTCCAAACCAGCCCAACTTATCACATCCTCCATTTTTTTTTCGTCAGCACTGTTTTCTGTATCGCCTATAACAATATTATCCCTGAGCGGCAAATCATACTGAAAATAGTTCTGCCCCATAATCGTTGTGTTCGAACGAAGGGACTTCAGGCATTTTTTTACAGGCACAGAATTATACAGGATCTCTCCATGCTGAGCAACGTCGAACCCTAAAAGAAGACGTATCAATGTAGTCTTTCCCGATCCATTTTCACCAACCAATACTACTTTCTCACCGGCTTTAACGCAAAAGGATACCCCGTTCAACACATTGTGAGAAGAATTGATATATCGGTAATACAGATCATTTACACTTATAGCCAACGGACTCTCTGTATTAACTGCATCTTCTATATATTCGTCCTCTTTTTCCTGTAATTTGTTGTATTCATCAATCATAATTTTCTGCATCGTAAACTGATCGTAATTTTCTACCATCTGCGCAATCATCGCATATATTTTGGTAGTCGCGTAAATGCAGGTCACTGCTTTTCCCGCTGACAATACACCACCGTATACCAATGCGCAATACACCACCGTATTAGCCGCAAGTATCCCAATTTTCAGCCATTCTATTCTGTTTCCTTTTCTCTGTGCCCCCTTTATATAATTATATTCCTTTATATTGTTCTGTTTCTTTCTGGTTCTGTAGTTGTTAAAAATCCAGTCATATGTATTGAATAATCTGATTTCCCCTGCATAATTCCTGTTATTAAGCATATTATATATGCAATCCGCATATCTATTATCTTCTTCCATAGCCCAATAGAATTGCGCGCTCTCTTCCGATATTCCATGTTTTACCCTGTACATTACGAACGAAAGCAGGACTCCCGATATTGAGGGCATAATACCCGCCACGCCCAAACTGAACATTAACAGAATAAATTGGGCGCATACAGACACTAATTCTACAAGCCGAAAAAAAACCTGCGCAACACCATTTTCCTGGGTTTGGCTGGCGCGATACGCATTGTTTACCCCTTCCCCGGTTTCAATATGTGTTGTACTGATCCTTGTGGATTTATATAAGGCATCGCCTGCCAGAACAAGATCTAATCTCCCCTTTATATCCGTCGCAAAATATGAATAAAGAAAGTAAAACAAATTGGGCAGCAATACCGATGCCAAAAAATACAGCAATATATATATGGCCTGAATCTTTATGCCCCTTTCCATAACTGAAGCGATAATAAGATTGAACGTGCCCAATTCTATCACCGGAAGTACAGAAGAGATCAACAGGCATAGAAAAACTATAATCGCTTGTATCGGTGCCTGCTTTATCGCGAGAAATGTAATTTTCTTATATGATGCACGCATTATTTCCTCCATTGACATACCACTCAGATTGCACATGATACATTTTGGCGTAGATTCCATTTTGCCCGACTAATTCTTCGTGTGTTCCCATTTCGGCTATTTTTCCGTTGCTCAATACAATGATCCTGTCTGCCTGTCTGGCTATTCCCAGACGATGTGTCGCATATATGCATGTTTTTCCCTCTGTCATCTTCTGAAAGTATTCAAAGATTTCCAGTTCCGATTTGGGATCCAATGCGGATGTGGGTTCATCAAACAAAAACAATTCCGCATGTTCTTTATTTGCGAACAGTCTGGATATCGCTACTTTCTGCCACTCTCCCCCTGAAAGGTTAATGCTGTTGGTAAATCCCTCCGCCAACACCCCTTCCCGGCTGCAAATCCCCATTTTATCCAGGTAAAAGCATATGCGCTCTGTATTTTCGCCCAGACTGATATTTTCTTCCACCCCAAAAGGATACCTTACCGGATATTGAAATACCATAGCCACATCCTGCGAATTGTTAATATCCGTTTCCGATAATTTTAGCGTTCCACTGGCCGGCTTATATAATCCTGCGATTATTTTCATCAATGTGGACTTTCCACTGCCATTTTCTCCTACAAGAGCTATTTTTTCACCTTTCCTTATGCTGAATGAAATATCACTAAGTACATTGCGCCCGTTCGGATAGGAAAAACTTAAGTTTTGGACATTCAGTTCCGCATTATCCTCTTCTGTGACACCTATTGCCCCAGCGTCTGACTCCGAATTGACAAAAAGATCAAATTCCTCCAGTTCCAGAAAGGAATAATATATGGATTTAAATGTCATATCAATACTGTTGACCGACCCTGCAACACTAAGGGAATAGGGAATCGTTGCAACTATTTGTCCAATTCCACCAGAGCCATTACATATTTTTACTACCAAAATTGTATAAATAAAAATTGAAAGAACAGCACATACCAGATCAATCACATTTTGTATGATTGCTGCCTTTTGTTTTTGATGATATACATTCCTTAACGCTTCTCGCCATTTTTCCCTGATAAATTGAAAAGAATTAAAAATCCTCGTCTCCTGAGAGAATGCTCTTTCAAAAAACATATTATAGATTCTGTTATATTTTTGCTTATGTACATCCAAGCGTTTACTTTGCTTCAGGTGAATCTTACCGTATAAAACGGATTTTATAATGGAAGGCACAAACGCTGCTCCTCCCCAGATTACAAGGGATTTATCCAGCTGTGCCAGATAGAGCAAATACAAAAATGTTCCCAGCACTGCGGCAAACAACCTGAATTGCGCGGTAACCTCATCATAAAGAGAACTGGTAAGTCTGTTTACGCGTCCCAGCTTCTCTATTTTCCACTTTTCATCCTCATACAAGGTCAGATCAATCGTCTTTATTCTGTTTTCAATCTGTTTTCTGGCTAATAAATCATAATCCTGCCGCAGTTTTAAATGTGCTGCCTGGTTGAATTGGCTCGCCTTGATAGAAAGTATTTGCAGCGCGGCATAGAGACCAATACACAAAAGCGTAACAGGTAGTCCCCTGATTTCCATAACTCCATTAATGACTTCCGAAAACACACATGCCATGGCATATGGAATCGCCGACAGAAAAGCCTCGGATACCATACATTTCCAGCAATAAGAAGACTCTCTGAAGCCAACCTTCCAGATATGTAATATTTTTCTCATTCGGTTACTGCTTCGCATAATATTTTTTCCTCAACAAGCTGAATAATGATTTTTTCTATATCATTTCTGATAGTCTCCGCATCTCCTTCAAAAAACGATATTGCGCTGTTTATTACTTCCTGTACGTCCTGGATTTCCTGAAATTCGCGCAAGATAAAGGCACATGTGACATTAATTACAATTATTCTATTGTTCCTGTTGTCAATGAGAAGTACATCCTGCAAATGTTCCAACTCATCTATTGACTCCAGTTCGTAACCCTCATTCAATACATATTTCATAATTATACCCCCTGTGCGCTTCAGCACACTCCAATCAATGGATCTCATTCCTCTTCCAGCCGCAATAAACCATGGTAGCTTCCGGCATCTACAACGTCTCTTAATTTCTTTATTATCCTGCTGAAATATTCACAATAATCCGGTTTGGAATAAATCGCCTTCAGATCTCCTTTTTGAAGTATATCAGTAGCAGGACATCCCAGAAAGCAAATTAAATTTTCGGCGCAATCCCGGCATCCTTCTATACTGGATATTTTTCTGCTTCTAAATATTTCTGCCAATTTGCTTTTCAATATCTGACCCAATGGTTCCCTGTTTATATTGCCCATTACATACTCATTATGTCCGTACAATCTGTCACAAATATATATATCTCCGTCCGTATCCACTGTAATGTGTTCTATTCCCGCCCCACAATGCAGTCTGTCACACATTGTGCGGCAATCGGAATATCCCGCAACATGTTCTCTATGCATCACAAGCGCAGTATACATCTCAATCTCCCGAACTATAATTCTGGATTCTGATGTATTATTTACTATTAACCAGTCAACGGCTTTAATCATTGCATCCGCATATAAACCGGGGGATAATTCTTCCTCATTCAATTCCGTCTTAAAACATGGCTTTAAATCCACGCTTGGTATCCCCATTTTTTTGAGAAATGTTAATGTATCAATAATATATCCTATATTTTGGTTGGAAATAACAGAAAGAACAGAAAAAGATATGTTATTTCTTCTTAATTTCTCTATCCCCTTCACAATAGAGTCGAAACTTCCCTTTCCATTTGGAAACTTGCGCAATAAATCATTGACCTCCCTGGGACCGTCAATGCTTATACCAACTGAAATCCCATTGCCTTTAATAAAATCAATGATTTCATCCGTCAGCAACGTTCCATTGCTTTGACAGGAATACCTGATCTGTTTTGCGTATGGCTTTCTATGTAGCATCTGAAGAATCATCTTTATCTTGCTAAAATATAGAAAAGGCTCCCCTCCATGAAAGCAACAATCAACCACCTCATTGTTGTCTTCCATGAGTTCATCAAAAAGTTTCTCAACTGTCTTAACCTCGATACCATTGCTCTCTTTTGAATGCTCAACATAACAGTACTCACATCTTAAATTGCAATCAGTACCTAATTTAAGAACAATACTCCTTGGCTTCACACTACGTTTGCGTTGTGCTAACGCAAACTTTACTTTTTCAATTTTATCAGTGTCCAACATATATTCTCCTCAAGTAACCTCAAAAATGCTCCAGGCAATCATGTTCCGCCGTAAAAATATAGCAATGCTAGCTGCATTTTGTTACATTGCTACAACTGTTTATAAATTCTTATCTTTGTCCGCTCCACTTACCGCTTTGACCACTCCAGGCTCCATTTTGGCCACTCCACGATGCGTTCCCTTGCCCGCTCCACTCCCAATCGCCTAATAAACTCATATGTTCTATATCTGCTTCACTCAAAATCGTTTCAATCTTAGGGCTTATCCATTCCATATTGTACCTCCTTGACATCAACATAAAATGCAGCTAGTATTGTTATCTCATTGAGTAACTTATGATTTTTGTCTCATTGCATCAAGTATATATAATATATATAAAGTCTTTAAAATTTATTAATTTTAAATATTATATTATACAAACATATAGAATGCAATATTATTTTTCATATTTTATATTTCGTTAAATAAACGCATCATTTTCCAATTCTATTTTATAAATTATAAGCGTAGAATCAACAAAAAGACAGCTCCGAAAATATCTTCCGTTGCTGTCTTTTCCCCAAAACCCTCTTTTCAATTTATAAGATAACTCTACTGGATCACCAGCTTCATCTTCACCTGGCGGTACGCCTCCCGCAGATCCTTCTCCTCCGTCATATCCAGCACAGGGGCCCCGTCAATATCAAAATGCACCCTTCGGATCCCGCTGCTGCGCACCCCGTCTGTACCGGGCCGGGCATGATAGGTATTCCAGATATTGCCGTCCTCATCCGTCACATAGGCATTGTGCCCGGTGCCGTATTCTCCTTCCACGCTGCGGGAGGTGAGGATGGGGTAATTGTTCTTACGCCAGTTTCCTTTGTCCATCAGGTCCTTACCCCGCTCTATGACCAGATAACTCACCACATAGGAGGTGTCCACCGCTGCCGCGGAAAAAGTCACATACAGTTTATCTCCCACAGGGAGCGCAAAAGGCCCCTCCTCCACAAAGGTATGATTGTTGGCCCAACCATAATCCGGCTTGGACAATACCACCGGCTCCGTTGCCAGCCGCCAGGGTTCCCGGGGATCCAGCTTGGCGATATACAGCCAGGCTCCCAGATCCTTTGGTAAAAACTGACGCTGGGACCAGATGACATAATACTCCCCTTCCCAGAGGAAACAGGTCATGTCCAGGGAAATGGTCTCCCCTGCATGGCACAACTCGCTTCCGTCCATCTTTACTATCTTTCTGGGGGCGGACCAATCCTCCCGGCAGGCGGGGTTCCCGCCCTCCCGCAGCGCCATTACATGGCTCTCTTCCTCGTAGAACGGGCCCGGCGTGGCGGCATGGAAGATGTACAGCCGCCCCTCCACCTCATGGAATTCCGGCGCCCAAAGCAGCCCCCCGATGCCCTCATAGGTGCTGCTGTCCAGCAGCAGAATCTCCTGGGCCTCCGTCAGCCCCTCCAGGGTGTCCGCCTCCCGGATATACAATGTGTGATTGTTGTCCGCATCATTGGTGGCAATAAAATAATATTTGCCGTTCCAGCGCGTCACACAGGGGTCCGCCCGGTTATAGGCCACCGGGAAGGGGAATTGGGGTCGATAGATCCGGCCCTCCACCACATGAGTTCCCTTTTGCAGCAAATCCCCGTTCTCCAGATTCCACACAATCTTCTTGCTGCAGAAGGTTCCGTCATTGTAACGGGCCACTGCGTTCTGTCCCCGCAGTGCCTGCAGCACCTGCTGTCTCCGCTGCGTCTCGTCCAAATCCTCCCCCAGAGTCAGCTTTACCTCTTCGGGAACCTCCACCCCCACATTCACCGGGGTCAACAGCTTACACCGCAGATACCAGGCCTCCTGCTCCCCGATCTCCACCGCGCAGCAGGGTACTGCGCCCTCTATGTTGGCGGCCTCCCGCCCCAGCGCTTCCGGGGATGCATGGCGGATTTCCCCCAGCATATTCCCCTTGTTTTCCGGGTCTATAACGCAGGTCAGCAGCGGCTCGCAATCGCCGACGGTCTGCGCCTCTCCTTTTTCTCCCAGCATATTCAGAGGATACAGTGCCTGGTAACAGATACCGGTCCGCTCTCCCCAGCACACCAGATAACAGTTGTGCTTTTCATCATAACGGGCTTTAACCCAGTCCACATATTGTTCACCCAGCTTCAAAAGCCCCAGTTCCCGATAAGTCACCAGATCCTGGGTGGTCCACAACAGAATGCAGCCCCTGCTGGATTCGTCGTCCTCACCTTCGGCACATACCCGCACCGCCGCCACACCGTAGCCGCCGTCCCTGAGCGGGAATATCCAGGGATGAAGCAGGCTCATGGGATTGAGAGAACCGTCCTGATTCTCCGTGGCCAGGGCAAACAATACGCCTCCGTTGTGATTCAGCGGACGGAAAAACTCCCCTTCCTGCAGCGCCAGATGCATACTGTACGCCAGCTTGGGATCATACAGGACATTGTCAATGGGTTCTCTGGTATAACACAGCAATCTGCTCATAATTCACCTCACATTTTATTCCGTTCTTTTCCGCATCTCTCCCGGGTAAATACCGGTTTCATCATTTCCACCGAATCATGAAATTATACAGGCCGCTGCGGATGGCCTGGCTGTCGTGATCGGCCCCGGGCACCTCGTACCACAGATGTTCCACGCCGTTCTTCTCCAGAATCTGGTGGTAACTCTCCGGGAATTTGCCCACCACACCGTCTTTGGTTCCGCAGCATACCATCAAAAGTTCCGGCAGCTGCGCCCCCTCCTGGAACCGCAGTTCCTCCTCCTGCAGCTGGCCAGGATGGGACATGGCCCAGTCCTTGGCCGGGGTCAGTCCCGGCGCAGGGGCTATGGCGCCGATATAGCCAAAGAGATCCGGCCTGTTGACACCGATGTATAATGTCTCCCGTCCCCCCATGGAAAAACCTATGATCCCCCTGTCCTCCCGGTCTGTAAGCACGGAATAATGGCTCTCAATGTACGGGATCAGGTCTGCTGTCAGTTCGTTGATGAAATTGTCGTAGGGAGCCACCTCCTCATTGCTGAAGCCGGGCTTCTGGTTGGGATCGGATGTGGCATACATATTGGGAAATACCGCAATCACCTCCCTGGCCAGTCCCTCCGCGCTGAGATTGCCCAGGATCTGGGGAATGGCATTGTTGGCATCGCCTGTCATGGAATATTCATCCCCGAAGATACCATGCTGAAAATACAACACCCCGTACTGTTTTTCCGGATCATATCCCGCAGGCAAAAGCACATTGGCTCCCCGGTCCAATCCCGTGGTCTCGGAGTGGTAGGTGATATGTTCCAGACTGCCGTATTCTCTCCCCGCCACACTCCGGGCTGCCTCCTCCGGGCATTTGGTCTGCAGTTCTTCCTTCTCTTTTATAAAGCGCCAGCTGCCGATCTCATAGCTGCCGTCTTCGCCCGGGCTGCTGTAGAACAGGAAGTACAGATCATGCACGCCGACAGCCTGACTCTCCAGCTCTGCCTCATAAGTGACAAAGTTTTCCTCTGCCGCCTCCTTCTCCTGCAGGCTGCCCAGAGGCAGATAACCCAGAATCTGCCCCTGCAGTCCGTCAATCCGCACCTGGACCAATCCCTCTTTACCCGCTGTGCGGCGGGCGGAGATCTGTATCGCCTTCGGAGAATTTTCCCCAAAGTCCACCCCCTGTACTTTCACAAAATCCCCGCTGTCAATGGATGTGAGCGCCGTGACACCCGCGCCGCCCGTCTCCGCAGCTGCATCCCCTTCCGCCGCAGCACCCTGGCCGTCTGGCCTGAAAATATCCACAACCACCGTGTCCAGGCCGCCCTGCACCGCCATGGTGGCGGCGTTTACTTCCCGGTAGGGATCCACATAGCCAAGCTGTTCCCGCCCTTTCAGGGTCATACGGATCTTGCCGATGGTACCATCCTCTCCCATGGAAAAGCTATCCACATGGGTACAGCGGTAGCCCTTCTGTACCCCCATCTTTTTCTCCAGGGTACGGGCATGGTAAGCGATATACCAGTTGTCCTGAAAGCGGAACACACAGTGGTGGTTATTGCCGTACAGGCCGTTTAACTTGCCGGGGTTCTCCAGGATCACCTCTTTGAATGTGAAAGGCCCCATGGGGCTGTCGCTCTCCAGGCTGGCGATCTCCGCGTTGTGGAAGCCGAAGGCCGCCGTCCCCTCCGCGTCCACCTGCCAGTTGGTACAATAGGTATAATAATATTTATCGTTATATTTATGTATGCCGGAATCCTCGAACAGATAGGGCACGTCAATGGGCTTGGGATCCCCTTTCAGGCTGATCATATCCTCTCCCAGTTCCACCACCCTGGCCGTACCGGGCGCCGACACCTTATCTTCCGGCACGCCGCCGCCAAAGTACAGATAGGCTCTGCCGTCCTCGTCCACCAGCACCGCCGGGTCAAAGAGCCACAGCACTTCCGCGCAGGTGGGAGTCTGCCGGGTTACCAGCCCATGGCCGATGGGATCGGTGAAAGGCCCGGTGGGGCTGTCCGCCGTCAGCACGCCGATGCCGCCGCCCCCGTCCGCGAAATACAGGAAAAATTTATCCTGGCCGTCAATGTTTTTCCAGGCCGCCGCCGGGGCCCAGGAATTATTGGCCCATTTGGCCGCCCCCTGGCTGCCTGCCGCCTCTATGGAACCATGATCCGTAAAATTCACCATGTCCGCCGTGGAGATCACATTGATCCGATGAATCTTGCTATAGCTGTTCTCCTTGACTTCCTCTCCTTCATACTCGAAGGCATCCGCCGTCATATAGAAGTAAACCCTGCCGTTATACTCCATGGCATAAGGATCCGCCCCAAACCGCTGGGTCATCAGCGGGTTGGCATCCTCCAGACCCTTGTAAGTCTCTGCCGGTTTTATATCCTGAAAATAAGCTGCATACTCCCTGTTCATATCTCCCTCTTCCTCCTGGTCCTCTGCGCCGGCAATCCCATCGGCGGCAGAACTGCCCTGGCCTGCCGCCTGCTGTCCTTCCCCGGAACTTCCCCGGGTTCCTTCCTCCGGACTCCCCGGAGAAGTTCCCTGCTGCTCTGTCCCTTCGACGGCACCGACGCTGCCCGGCGCCTGCTCCCTATTTTCGCCCGTCCCTGCGTCCGTGGTTCCCGCCGGCCCGCCGCAGCCGGCCAGCGCCGCGCACAGAGTCAAAAGCAGACCCCATTTTTTCCATTTCATACCCCTTACTCCTTGTCCGCAAAGCATTCCAACACCTTTGCTCCTTCCCGGGCAAACACGATATACTCCTCCAACTCAGCGTGGCAGGTAATCCATTTTCCCCCATCTTCCACATGGCCGTCCTGGGTAAGCACCCATCTTCCCTGGGGCAGATACACCCGGCGTTCCACCGCGCCCTGCTCATAAATGGGAGCCACCAGCAGATCCGCGCCGTAAAAATACTGATCTTCCAGGGTATAGCACTGCTCATCCTCCGGGAACTCCCAGAACATGGGACGCATGATGGGCGCCCCGGTGCGGCTGGCCTCGTCCATATACTGGCAGGTATAATCTTTCAGCCTCTCCCGCAGTTCAATCAGCTTTTTCAGAATGGGGTAATTGCGCTCCCCAAAACTCCAGATCTCATTGTCGCCGCCGCTGGCCTCCTTGACGCCGGGATGGCGCTGCTTATACCAGGAGGGGCGCAGCCGGGAGCCGTGCAGCCGCATCACCGGACAGAATACGCCGAACTGGAACCATCTGACGATCAGTTCCCGGAAGTACTCGCTCTCAATATCCCCGGAGAGGAATCCGCCGATATCCGAATTCCACCAGGGGATGCCGCACATGCCCATGGACAGGCCGCTCTCCATACTCATCTTCAGATTGCGGAAGCTGGATGGAATATCCCCGTTCCACACGATGGCGCCGAACTTCTGACTGCCGGGATAGGCCGCCCGGGTCAGGGACACGATCTCTTCCTCCCCTTCCTCTTTCAAGCCGTCATAGAAAGTCTGGGCGTAATAATAAGGGTACATCTGGGCCACCTGGGCGCCGTTGCCCAGATAATATTTCAGATGCCCCGGCTGCTGGGGATGCACCTCCGGCTCCGCCTCGTCCAGCCAGAAAGTTTTGATCCCATGGCGGTAATAATTCTCTTTTGCCTTGCCCCACACAAACTTCCTGGTCTCCGGGTTCATGGGGTCGATAAAAGTCTGCTGCCCGTAGAAGTCAAAAGTGCCGAACTGCCCGTTCTCCGTGCGCACCAGCATATTGCTCTCGCTCATCTCGGAATAGTTCTCGCTGGCGGGATTGATGGTGGGCCAGATGGATACCACCGAATGAATGCCCATCTCCTCCAGTTCCCGGCACATGGCGTCCGGATCCGGCCAGTACTTGGGATCGAATTTCCACTCCCCCTGCTCGGTCCAGTGGAAATAGTCGATGACGATGGCGTCAATGGGAATCCCCCTCTTTTTGTACTCCCGGGCCACTTCCAGCAGGTCCTCCTGGCTCTCATAGCGCAGCTTGCACTGCCAGAATCCCGCCGCCCACCGGGGAAACTTGGGCGCATAGCCGGTGAGATCACAGTATCTCTCCATGGTCTGGGCCGGCGTCTCTCCCGCATAGATAAAGTAATCCGCCTGATAAGCGCTGTCCGCTACGAACATGGTGTGATTGCGGGTGGTCTCACAGCGCCCCGGAGCCGGATTGTTCCAGAAAAACCCATAGCCCAGAGAGGAATACAGCACCGGCAGCGTGGACTTGGTGTTGTAGTGGATGATCTGGCTGGTACTGCCCTTACGGTCAAACAGATCCTCCTGCTCCTGGCCCATGCCGTAGAAATGTTCCCCTTCGTTGGCGTCAAAGATCACCTTGACCTGGTAATGATCCCCCTCCACATGCATATTGCGGTTGGTATAATCTCCCTCAAACCGGGTGTGCAGAATCTGCTTTCCCTTGCGGTAATAGGTGATAATCCCGCCGTACCAGGGATTTCCCGCCTCTATGGTGGCGCTGACCATGCCGTTTACAATGGTGGCCTTTTTCTCGTCCCCCGACACCACACACTCGTCCTGGGTGGCAGGCTCCAGCACCGTCCATTTCTCATCGGAAATCCGGCCGTTTTTGGTGCTGCGGCAGCGCAGACAATCCCGGCCATAGGGCTCTATCACCGTCAATTCGTCCTTGCGTTGGAACACCAGCCTCTTATCCTCAATCCTGATCTTTCCCATATTCTTTCTCCCTTTCTCTAATACGCCCGCAGGCCATTTCCTTTCCAGAAAGCAGTATAATCCGCATTTTACTGAGGAAGGTGCAGCAGAGGCATCCCCTGCTCATTGATATACACCCGGTGGAAAGCGGCACAGCGCTGATGATATTGTTCCCTCTCCTGGGCATGGTAAGCAATCATCAGATCCCCCTTCTCATCCCGGAAAAAGGAATTGTGGCCCGGCCCCTCTATGCCCTCCACCGAACCTCTGTGGAGCACCGCCGCCGGCTCCTTGTACCAATTATCCGCCTTCAGCAGATCCTCCGCCTGGTCCGCCACCAGATAGCCCACCGCATAGGTGGGATCGCAGGCTCCGCCTCCGGAATAAGCCAGATATACCTTATCCCCCAGCAGCAGCGCATAGGGACCCTCATTGTTAATCGTCCCCCGCTGGTTTTCCCAGCCGTACAGCGGTCTGGACAGCAGCACCGGCTCGCTGGTCAGCACCCAGGGCCGCTCCTGGTCGGCGGCGGCAATGTACAGCATGGAGCCGGTGTCCGACGCCGTGCCGATACCATAACGATAGGACCATACCAAGTAGGACCTTTCTCCGGCCTTAAAATAGGTCATATCCAGGGAAATCCCCTGTTCCGCCAGAAAATGCCCGTCCTGTCTGCGCACCCGCACCGGCGCTTCCCAGCCTGCCGGATCCGTCAGGCTGCCCTTTTCCTTCAGGCGCATCATATGACACTGGGGCGCCCACTGCCTGCCGCCTACGGCGAAGAGGATGTAGGCCCTCCCCCCGATCACATGAAATTCCGGCGCCCAGAAGGTCTGTATCAACTCCCTGTCCTCATCATAGTCCAGAATGCAGCGGGGTTCCGCCTCCGGGGCAAAAAGTCCCGCCACCGAATCTGCCTCCCGGATAAACAGGCCGATATTGTTATTGTTGTCATTGGTGGCCAGGAAATACCATTTCCCTTCCCAGTCAAAAATCACCGGGTCCGCCCAGCCCACAGCCAGAGGAAATTCCACCTTCCGCAGTTCCGGCTCCGACGCGCACCAGCGTTGCCGTATTCCCTCCCAAAGGGAATCCGGCAATTCCACCCGGTCCCGGGCCTGGTCATACGCCGTCTGCCACCGGCCCCGCTCCACGGTTTCCTGCCGAAAACGCAGGAAGTCCCGGGTTCTCCAGAGAATCAGGCATTCCTCCCCTGCCGGTTCCCCCTCCGGGTCCACAGGCTCCGCCAGGATGCCGTAACCCTCCTCCAGCACCAGGCCTCTGGGATTTCTCACTCCCCTGGGAGCAATGGTGTTGTCGGGGCGTATATCCGCCTCTGCATAGAGCATACCGAATCCCTGGTTCAGCACATGCTCCTTACCGTCCTGCCCCGTGTATGCCATGTACACGCTGTCTGCCAGCGCCCGGGGCACATGGGGCTCACATACCTCCCCGGTATAAATTCTCAAATATCCCATATTAACCCTTTCCCCCGTGATATGGGTGTTATCCGAACGGTTACTTCAATTCAAATCCCTTCAGCATGGTGTTGCCCTGGCCCCGGAACGTCAGGTACAGCGCATATTCACCTTCCGGCAGGGCAATGTCCGCCGTAGCCTCTTCCCATACATTGGTATATCCCACCGGCAGTTCCGCCAGCTTCTCGCCATTGATCTCCGTCCTCACCTCAAAGACACCCTGGGCGTAGCCCCTTGTCCAGATGCGGATCTGCTTTGCTTCCGTTCCCTGGAAAAACTTGAATCCCGCCGTGGCCGTGTTCTGGATGTTGCCTATGTAGCCCGGGTTCTCATCCCCGTCCCTGCCGTCCTGCATCACCCGGGGCTGTTCCCCGCCTCCCACATAGGCGGAAGGTTTGGACGTGAACAGATTGCAGGCCAGGTAAGCCGGAAAATATCCCAGACCCGGCAGCGGTCCACCGTTCAAACCGCAGGAGGTCAGCTGTGCCTGGTCAATGCTGCCGTCCTCGTGGATAACCAGTTTCTCCGCGCAGCCCTGACGGCTGTACCAGGTACCGTTGGTCTGGCGATGATAGAAAATATAAGGCTGCCCCTGGATTTCCACCATACTGCCGTGATTGTTGGCGCCGTAGGCTGCGGGCTGCTCCGCAGGCTTATAGCTGTCAATATGCAGATCGCAGTTGCTCACCAGCACCCCGCCATAGCGGAAGTCCCCGGTGGGTTTTTTGCTGGTGGCATAACAAAGCTCATGCATCACCTGGGAGGAATAGATAAAATAGTATGTACTTCCTTTTTTGCGGATGGAAGGAGCCTCAAAGAAGGCATGCCCCTCATACTCCGTCCCGGCGCTGTACTCGCAGCCCGGCACGATGATTCTGGGGGATTCCATTATGGTGAGCATATCCCCGTCCAGCACCGTCACCATGGCTCCGTGCCTGGATTTGTCGCCCTTGCCGCAGAATCCCGTGTACAGATATACCCTGTCCCCTTCCGTCAGCACGCCCGGATCAAACTGGGGTTCGTCCCCGGCCCGCTCTCCCAGCAGAGTGCCGTCCGAATAATGCACATATCCGTAAAATTCATATTTTCCCGCCGGCGTGTCGCAGACCGCCACCGACACCACCGACACCTTATCCAGCACATAGTACAGATAGTACCTGCCGTCAGGCCCCACCGTCACATCCGGTGCGTACAGGCACATCTTGCCCGCCTTATTGAAGGGATCCGCCGTTTTCTCATAGATCACGCCCTCATAGCGCCAGTTCCCCAGGTCGTCCACAGGAGCCGACCAGCACACATAGTCCCCCATGCAGAACACATAGCCATTATAAAAATCATGGGAACCATACACATACACCCTATCCCCAAATACATAAGGCTCTGCGTCCGGGATATATTCCCAGGACGGCAGATAGGGATTCCACGCCTGTTTTTTACTCATACTCGCCTCTTTTCCGCAGGTCCTTATATACCCCGGCAAGCGCCGGGTCCCGAACCCGTCTTTGCTTTCAAATTTGTTTTAGTATCCTGCCCGGCACGCCTGGAAAATTGACGGATACAACTGTACTTCTCTTCGAAGAACCCTGCTGTCCGACGCCGGTGCCGATGCTTTTCTTTTATGTTTTATGATAAGTCATTTCGGCACTCTTGAAAATGATTTATTCTATAAAGTAATTGATTTATTCTCATAATTAATTTTCCGAAGCAAAAAGTAACCGCGCTGCCGGTGATGCAGCGCGGTTACTTTTCATGCAAATCCATGTTTTGTGCAGATTCAGGAATCATGGCTCTGTCTTTTGAGGCACACTCACCGTATTCCGATACTCGTTGGCCGAAACCCCCGCCAGCTTCTTGAACACACGTGAGAAATGGGCCATATCCAGAAAGCCCACCTCCTCGGCGATATCACTGATCCGCAGAGAAGGATCCCCCAATAGTTCCTTTGCTCTTTTCATACGGACATCATTCAGCAGCTCCGAGAAATTATGTCCCGTAAATTTATTCAGCAGCTTGCTCAAATGCCACTGGCTCACATAGACTTTATCAGCCACATCCACCAGCTTCAGCCTTTCCGCATAATTCTCTTCCATATAGGCCAGCGCATTCTTTACGATAAAGCTGCCCGCCGCGTTTTCCGCCTCTTCCGTCTCTTCTTCCCGGGGCCCGTCCTCCGCCCTGCAGGCCGGCGCTTTACTCTCCAGCCTTTCCACCATAGTCCGGATGGCTTCATTCAGTTCATCCATAATTGACGGTTTCAGCAAAAAGCGGCATACGCCCAGGCGGATCGCCTGTTGGGCATAATCAAAATCCCGATATCCGGTCAGGATCGTAACTTCCATATCGGGAAATTCGGATCTCAGCGCCGCGATCATGGCAAGGCCGTCCATCTTGGGCATACAAATGTCCGTTATAAGGATATCCGGCTTCTCTCTTCGGATCAGTTCCAGACCCTCCGCCCCATTGCCGGCTGTCCCGGCCACAACACATCCCAGATCTTCCCACTTAATGGTTTTCTCAAGACCTTTTACAATAATCGGTTCGTCGTCAATGATTACTACCTTATACATAGCTTCCACTACCCTCCACCCGTCTGTTCCTCAGACACCTTCGAATTTCCCGGCAGCAGCCCCTGCAGTACGCTATCCCTTCACGGCCCCGGCCGTCAGTCCCTTGACGATGTATTTCTGTAAAAACAGATATACGATCAGCAGAGGGAATACAATCAGCGACACGCTGGACGCCATCAATCCATAATTGGTTCCCTCCTGGGAAGTCAGCAGGCTTAAGAGTACTGTGACCGAATACTCCGGCTTGGTCTTTAAAAAGAAGGACTGGGTAAACAGGTCGTTGTAACTCCACAGGAACGAAAAGATTCCCACGGTGGCAAAAGAGGGCTTACAAAGCGGCATGACCACCTTGAAGAACAGCTGAAAGGCATTGCTTCCTTCCACATAGGCCGCCTCCTCCAATTCAATCGGAAGTCCTGCGATATACCCCCGCAGCACCACAATGGCGAAGGAAAGATTCCCCGCGATCTGGGGCAGGATAACTGCCATCAGGGATTTCGCAACCTGGTTCGTATTGGCCAGCCCGATTACATTCATCATCCGGATCACCGGAATAATCGTGGCAAACGCCGGGAACATCATTCCCGCCAGCACCAGACTGTTCAGCAGCCCCTTCAGCTTAAAATCATACCGCATCAGCGCGTAAGCCGCAAGACCGGAAAACAGTATGACCGCCCCCGCCACGCTTAAAGATATTACGATGCTGTTCCGATACGCTCCCAGAATGTTTACCCGGTTGAACGCCGTCCTGTAATTGTCCAGTGTAAACAAATCCCCTATGGGAAGAGAAAAGGAATCCGAGCGGATAATCTTTTTATTTTTAAAAGAATTCATCAGGATCCAAAATAACGGGTATATCGTTGTCAGCGCCCATGCGGACAGCACAACGTAAATGCCCGCCATCCCAAGAGATATTCTGCGGCGCTTTCGGTTGGTCTTAAAAGTTGTCCCTGCCATATCCGCTCCTCCTAATAATCTTTTTCCTTGAAAACTGCGTTTACAGTTTTCGCGGTGACCACGCCCAGGACTACGATCAGGACAGAAATCGCCGAGCTGTAATCCACATTATGCGACTCAAAAGCATGATAATACATATAGGTGCCTGTCAGCCAGGTACTGTTGCTGGGCATCCCCTTGGGGAACATGATCCAGGGCAGGTCAAATACTTTTAACGCGCCCGTCACTGCCAGCACGCCGCAGGTACAGATCACATTGTGCAGAAGCGGCAGGGAGATATAGCGCACCCGCTGCCATCTTGAGGCCCCGTCAATGGTGGCCGCCTCGTACAGTTCTTCAGATATGTTATTCAGTCCCGTGATCAGGATGATAAAGTAGAAGCCCACATATTGCCAGGTGACAGGAACTATCATGGTCAGCATGGCATGGGAACTGTCCTTAAAATCCAGCAGTTTTGTGGCCCCGAGCAGCTCCCGCAGTTGGTTCAGCATCCCCTTGTCATACAAAAATACAATATTGAACAGAAGTCCCAGCGCTGTGGCCGCAATGACAATGGGGAAAAAATAAACCGTCCTGAAGAATTTTTGCCCTTTCTTGATATTATCCACCATAAGCGCCAACACAATGGCAATCCCCACCTGTCCGATGATTGTAGCCGCGATCATAATCAGTGTGTTGAGCAATGCCGTCCATATATTCGGGTCTTTACAGAGTTGTATGTAATTGGTATACCAGGGAGCGTTCCACCCTTTGGCGGACGCGCCCAGATTGTTGATCTCTTTAAAGCTGTTTAAAATGTTCTGCAGAAAAGGATAATACAGAAAAACAGCCAGAAAGATAAACGCAGGCGCCAGGAAAAAAATGACGGGTTTCTTATTCTTATAGATGTTTGAACTCATAGCAGCGCTCACACCCCTTTCTAATAGCCGGAGCGGAGAACATTTCTTCTCCGCCCCAATGATCCGTTCCTCACAATTACTATTTACCTGCTGCCACCAGATCCAGAAGTTCTTCTACCGCTATCGTGATGTCTTTCTTTCCTGTTACGATATCAGGCATTCCGTTAAATACCGGTACTCTCGCTTCCTGCGTTACCTGATCCTGCACTGCGGCCGACATACCGGTGGCTCCCTTAACCAGTTCAAGTCCTGCCACTGCCAGAGAAGACAGCTGTGATTCGTCTACCTGGCTCCCGTTCTTCAAAGCCGTTGCCGATACGCTGGCGAATTGGGTGACCATCTCATCGGATGTCATATAAGAGATGAAATCCACACATGCCTGCCTCTTTTCCGGATCATCCCAGGCCTTTCTGGTAATATACCAGCCGGAGGACAGTCCGCCGATAATATCCGTTGTCAAACGGTCGTTTTTGCCCGGTACATAAGTTACCGTAAAGTTGTCAATATCATCCGTTGCTCCCTCAATGCCTCCCACTTTCCACGAACCGTCGATCAAAAATGCCGCCTTGCCGTCAATAAAGAGCTGGAAAGTCTCGCCGTCTGTGGCGGACAGGGTATTCTCCGGCAGGAAACCATACTCATATAAGAGTTTCATATCTTCAATGCCGTCCACCCATGCCGTGCCGTGCTTATCCGCTACGGAAGCCGGTACAATATTATGGGTTGCAGGAGTCAGATAATTGTAGATGCAGAACTCAAACCAGTAATGAGGAATCTCCGCGAAGGACGCCGCAATGGGAGTATATCCCGCATCCTTTATCTTCTGGCAGGTTTCCAGGAACTCATCCCATGTGGTAGCAGGCCCGGGGATTTCCACATTGGCCGCCTCACACACCGCCTTGTTCACAAACATACCTTCCCAGTAGCCGTTCATGGGTATGGAATAATTCTTTCCGTCCAGAGGAGAAGCTCCCAGCATGCCATCCTTCATATTCGACGCGTAGTCCGGATAAGTCTGGCGAATCTCATCAATGGAAACCACCTTCCCCGCTTCCACGAAGGGATTGGAATCCACACCGTTAAAGTAGAAAAGCACATCCGGTTCCGAACCCATCTCAAAGTCCGATATGATTCTTGCCTTAAAGGTCTCTGTGGAGGAGCCCGATGCATCGTTGAGCTTATTCCCCGTCTCCTTCTGCCATGCAGCGATGGCATCCTGGTAATTGGCGGCGTTTGTATCTTCTCCCGCAAAAGTTGTTGTCACATTCAGAGTGACCGGACCGGTGGGGGTTTTTACATCTTCCACCGACTCCGTTGACGGAGAACTGCTCCCCGCGGAACTGCTTTCCGGAGTCGACGCCGCTCCCCCTGAACCGTTGTTGCCGCAGGCGGCCAGCGACAGTACCATTGCGCCCGACAATAACGTTGCCAACATTTTTTTCATAGTTTTTACCTCCCTGGTTTTGAATGACCATATACCTCATATGGCCTGTTATCGTATCACAAACCCCGTATCCTTTTCTTTCGGTGTTTGCTATGAATTTATCATACAATATAAAAGGAAAACACGGAATTGTCAGATTTGCTATTTCTTGTCTTTTATTGTCGCCTGCACTTCGATCCGACTTACCGTCTCGCCGCTCTCCTCATTTCGGATCGCCAGCCCGTATTCCTCACCGTAGATGATTTTGATCCGCCTGTTCACATTGCGGATTCCCAGACTTGCGGAACCCACGTCTCCCGGCTCATAATCGTCTGACAGCAGCATTTTGATCTTTTCCTCATCCTGCCTGGACAGCCGGCCCATATTGCGCACCTCTATCACCAGTCTTTCCCCCTCCCGGAAGATTCTCACCGTGATCCGGCCCTCCGTCTGTCCGTTGATCCCATGCTCCACCGCATTCTCAATAATCGGCTGGATAATCAGCCTGGGAACTTTCAGGGAACGCAGACTCTCATCCACATCCGTTTCCACCTTCAGCCGCTCTCCCATCCGCTGGCTTATGATAAAAAGATAGGCCTCCACATAGGACATTTCCTCTGCCAAAGTCACAAATCTCCTGTGCCGCCTGTCCATGGTGGCCTCCAGCATAACCGACAGGCTCTCGATCATCCGGCTCACCTCATAATTCTCATGAATCCGGGCCTCCCAGTTGATGATCTCCAGGGCATTGTTCAGAAAATGCGGGTTGATCTGCGCCTGCAGCGCCATGATCCGGGCGTCCTTCAGGGCAAGCTCCTCCGTATAGATTCTGTGGATCTGATCCTGCAGTCGGGCCGACATATGATTAAACGCTTCCGCCAGATATTCGAAGTCCTGGCTGTTGGCACTGTTTTCAATCTGATATCCAAAATGTCCCTCCTCTAACATATGGGCAGCCCGGATCAGGTTGCTTACCGGCTTTGTCACCTTCCTGCGGAAAAAGAGAAATACGATCCCCACCAGAGGCGCCATAAAGAGCAGCAGGAGCAGAGAGATATATTTCAGCGCATAGGTTTCGTCAATCACCGCCTGCCTGTTTAAAGAAATGAGATATCCGATATAATGCCGCTCCGGTTTACGGACTGCATAGACATAATACTCTCCGTTTTTCTTTATAAGGCGGCACTCCCTGTTATTATCCTCGAACAGTTCCGGTCCTATTCCCGGCCGGCCTTCCAGGAAGCCGCTGTTATCCCCGGCCAGGAAAACGCCGTCTATATAGACAGCACTGCCCTCATAGCCCCATGCGCCGTCAAGACTGCCGAACACCACATCCGTGTTTAATTCCATGGTCAGCACCGCATAGGGATGATAAGAGGTGGTCATCAGATTGCGGATCAGATACACCCCGCCCTCTATGGCCACCACCGCCACATCCGTATCCAGTTCCCGGGAAATCTCCAGAACTCCCGGCATCACCTTTTCCTCAAACCTGCGTCCCGCCTGATAGACCGCATTGCTGGTACTTCCCCGGTAGGCGGCGAAGAAATGCTCCTGCGGCTCACCCGTAAACAGCAGGGAAGTATACAGAAAGCTGTCGTCATAACAGTACTGCCGTTCCAGAAAAAGATTGACCGTTTTCCGAAAGGCAAACAGATTGCCGTCCGTCAGGAAATTCTCATAACTTTCCCGCACCGTGGGAAAATAGGAGGCGTTTCTGGACGCCTCCACTGCGGCGTCCATCCGCATCTCGCAGATCCGAAGCGCATTATCCGCCGAGGTGACGATCATGCGCTCCGTCTGGGAATTAATCTTCCCCACCGCCATGTAAAACATCATATACGAAGCGAGCGCAAGGGGAAGAAGCCAGCACAGAAGCAGCAGACTGACCATGCTCCACTTTAAAGGTGCTTTTTTCAATGCCCTGCTTTTTTGTCCTTTCATCACTTCTTCAACCCCAGAAATGCTTCATAAATACCGCATATCTGCTTCGCCATCTCCGGTTCCGGCATTTCACAGAAGATCCGGAGCAGCGGCTCCGTCCCCGAAAATCTTCCGATCACCCATCCGCCGTTTTTAAAATACACTTTGCTGCCGTCCAGATAGGAAACCCGTTCTATCTCATAGGGAAGTTCCGGCAGCTTCTTTTCCCCGATCAGCAAGCCCTGTATGCGCTCCTTTTTCTCCTGATTAAACTTATAATCCCGCTCTTCCATAAAGATCGCGCCGCATTCCTCCTGGATCTCTCCGTAGATTTCCGACAGCTTTTTCCCTGTCACCGCGATCATTTCCACCAGAAGCGCTGCCGCGTAGATGCCGTCCTTGCCGTTGATATGTCCCCGCACCGTAAGGCCGCCGGAAGATTCGCCTCCCAGGATGGCGTCCACCGCGTTCATCTTCGCGGAGATATGTTTAAAGCCCACGGGCACCTCATAACATACCTGCCCGAACCGCTCTGCCACCTTGTCCAGCATATGGGTGGTGGCGATATTCCTCACCACCGGCCCCTCCCATCCCTTATACTTTACCAGATAATAATACAGCAGTACCAGGATGTCGTTGGGATGCAGGAAGCGCCCCGTATCGTCAATCACACCGATTCGGTCCGCGTCTCCGTCCGTGGCAATGCCGATGTCCGCCCTGCTGTCCAGAACCGTGTTCTGAAGATGTTTGAGCGTAGCCGCATTGGGCGCCGGCAGCTTTCCGCCGAAAAGGGTATCATGTCTGTCATGGATAACCGTCAATTCGCATCTCGCCGTATGCAGAATCGTGGCCAGCGACGTTTCGCTTACCCCGAATAAAGGATCCAGCACCACCCGCAGCCCCTTGGCCCGGATCATATCCATATTAACTGCCGATATGATATTGTCCAGATATTCATTCAGCGGATAAATCTCCTGAATGAGCCCCCTGGCCAGCGCCTCCTCGTAATCCATCTCCCGCACCGAATCCCGGTCCACTCTCCCGATATATTCTTCGATCTCCCGGGTCTGGTTCTCGTCCGCGTCCCGGCCTCCCGCCGTAAATACCTTAATACCGTTATAGATGGCAGGGTTATGACTGGCGGTGACCATCATTCCATAGGGTAATTTGTGTTTCATCACATAGTACATGATCAGCGGAGTAGGCGAGGATTTGTTGATCAGATAAGCGGTAATGCCTTCCGCCGCGAACACTTCTCCCGCCCACCGCATGGCTTCCTTGGACAAAAAGCGCCTGTCATAACCGATTACAATCCCCTGCTGTGTCTTTCCTTCCGCTTTCATCTTGTCGCTCAGCGCCCTGGCCAATATCTGGATATTGGCTTTCGTAAATCCGTCTCCGATGATCTCACGCCAGCCGCCTGTACCGAATTTTATCATATCATTCCCCTGCCTTTCCCATCACAACTCTGACCCGGTGCATTGTTCCGCTCTTCATAAGAGGAATCCGCTCCGTCTTTTCGCCGTCAAGATACAATTCTTTCACGCCTTTCATTACCCTCTGGGGATTGACTACCTCTATCTCATATGTAACGCCCCGCCATTGCCTGGTTACGCTGAAGTGATCCCAGTCCCCGGGCACGCAGGGGTCTATCTCCAACTCCTCAAACCCCGGGCGCACGCCCAATATATACCGCGTAGCGGCAAAATAGGCCCAGCCCCCGCTTCCGGTCATAAAGGGATGCCTTGCGCGCCCATGGGCCGAATGGTCTTTTCCCATAATAAACTGACAATACGAATAGGGCTCCGCTTCCCTTATTTCTATTTTATCGTTTTGCCAGTAGGGACACAAGGCATTATAAAATTTCATGGCCCGGTCGCCTCTTCCAAGCCTGCATTCCGCAGCCCAGGCCCAGGGATTGGGATGGGAAAAAACCGCTCCGTTTTCCTTAACCCCCGGATAGACCCTGGTGACAAAACCGATATCATCGTCCGGCACCGTATAAGAAGGGGCGTTCAGCATCAGGCCCCAGGGCGTATAGAGATACTCGTCCACACTGTCCATGGCCCGGCGGCCCCTCTCTTCCTCCGCCGCGCCGGAAAGGACTGCCCAGGCATTGGATTCCAGATGGACCCTTCCTTCCCTGTCCTGATGGGTTCCGATCTTTTTCCCGTTTTTCGTGATGCCCCGGATAAACCATTGGCCGTCCCAGAGTTCCTCATCGCAGACCTTTTTCACCTGCTCCGCCATCTTCCGATAGGACTCCGCATCCTCCGACCTGCCCAGGTACCCGGCCAGCTCTATGAAATGCTCCAGCGCCCAGTAATGCAGGAAGGAAACCATGGCGCTCTCGCCGCCGCCCAGATTCAGACAGTCGTTCCAATCCGCGCGCAGCCCCTTGCAGATGCCATGTTCTCCTACCTGCCTGGCAGAAAAGTCCAGAATCCGCTTCATATGCTCATAGACCGTTCCCTCTCCGCCGTCCGCGTAGGTCACCGGCTGATCCGCAAATCCGGTCTCTCCCGTCTCCTTGATATACTCCACAATGGACGGGATCAGCCACAGCGCATCATCTGCGCAGGCATCCGCCAGTCCATGCACCATATTGTCCCTGTCCGGAGCCGGAATCACGGTAGGGGACTTGAAGGGTTTCTGCTCTGTTTTCGGCTGAAACCACTCCGGCTGAAACAGATGCAGCCCATACCCGTCCGAGACAAGCCCCTGCAGCAGTTCCAAAATACGCTGCCGGCATTTTTCCGGATTGGAATGGGGGATCGTCATGGCGTCCTGTGCCGTATCCCGATAGCCAAGGCCGACCCTTCCCCCCACCTCAATGAAGGAGGCAAAACGGGAAAACATCACATTGATTTCCGACTGATAAAGCGTCCACAGATTAATCAATGTATTCATGCCTTCATTGGGGGTCTGAATCTGCAGTTTCTCCAGTTTCGCGTCCCAGAAGGCCCGCAGCTTCTCATAAGCCCTGTCCGCCGCCTCCGGCGCGGCATATCTTTGACGCGCTTTCTTCCCCTCTTCTCTGTCCCCTTCTCCCAACAGGAACAGAATCCTGACCTCCTGGCCGGGCTCCAACCGGATATTTTTCTGCAAAGAGCCGCAGTGGTTGTTTCCCAACTCATAAGAGCCGCCGCATTGTCCCTTCTCCACGGACACAGGATTGTTCTCCGTCCTGTAGCTGCCGATAAACCGGTCCCGCAGACAGTCAAATCCATCCGGCTCCTCATTCATGGTAAAATATTGAAAACCGAATTCCTCGTAAAACAGATCACATTCAATCACTCCGTCCTCATAAGAGGAGCCGGAGCAGTACAGACTCATCTGGAAATTCTGGTTGTCAATGGCAATATGATGGAAAGAGAATTCACAATAACTGAACAAACTCAAATCCCTGGGCCTGGTATCCTCATTCTTCACCACCACATCCCACAGTTCCAGCTTGTCCCCCAATGGCACGGAAAGCGTCTGCTTTGCCCGTATTTTATCATAGCAGCACTCATACACCGTGTAGGACATCCCATGACGGCAGACATATTCCGCCTGATCCAGGGGTTTCCCCACCGGCTGCCAGGAGATACTCCAATAGTCTTCGCTGTCATTGTCCCTGAGATACACATAATGCCCTGGCCTGTCCATGGGCACGCTGTTTCCCCGGAATCTCGTAATCCTGTGATACTCCGGTGTCTTGTAGAAAAGGTAGCCCCCCGCCGTATGGTTTACCACCGCGCAGAGATCTTCCACCCCCAGATAATTGGTCCAGGATACCGGCAAATCCACCCTGTCAATTACATACTCCCGATTTTCATTATCAAAATGGCCATATTTCATCTTTCTCTTCCTCCTTCCGCCGAGCCTCTTACAGCCTATCCTCATTATATCCTTTTCCAAAGAGCATTGGATATGGATAAGTATGCGAATATTTGTCTTTTCTTGGGAAGTCAACTCGGCGCCGTTTTTCCCTGCTTGTACAGCTGGCAGATTTAAGGTGACGGAAAAACGGCGGTATTCCATAGCCTTTTAGGTTTATGAAATACCGCCGATACAGTGTTTTTTCCTAAATATTCAGGAGAAATATGCAGGCCATTGTAACATGGAGGTAGGGGAATGTCCAGGAATTTAAGATAAAATTATTGCATTTTTCTGATGTATCTACTGGGTACTGCATCTGCCAGCCATACTTTTTCATTGCCTAAGTAAAATTTTATTCCGTCATTCCATGCCGTTTTTGCATCAATAATTAATATACATGGCCTATCATCATGGCGCTTTCCTACATTTTCAGCAGTCTCGATGTCTTGTGATAAATGAACATATTGCCTGCTTTGGGGTAATAAGCCATTTTTACTAATTGATTCTACAAATCGCCTTGCTGTACCATGATACAAAACATTTGGCGGCATTTTGTCTTTTTTTAATATCTTCATCGGCATAGAATGTCCATAAAATGCCCTGATTTTTCCACCTACAAGTTCATGGCGTTTCTTCTCAGACTTTTCAATCATCTCATGCAAATCTGCTTCACAAATGTTGCTCCATTTATCGGTCCTATGTAATGCATCTAAAAGCTGCTCAACTGGAACCCAGCCTTCTTCATTCATTTCCAGTTCATATTCCCATGGAGCATGACGCAGAGCATAAGAAATTTCTTTACTCAATTCTTCCAACTTATTCATCTTCTATTACCTCATCTCCTTGCGTTATAAATTGAAACATACCAACTCCATCCATGCCCAGAATGCCACCTACACTATGGTAGTGTTCTGCATGGTGATGCAGTGCTGTTTTCCCTGTTTATCCGATTTTCTTTTTTATTACCGTTGTAATGTGGCCTTGCCCCTAATTTTTGCAATATTCATAGTCATAATATGTCGTCCGATATGAATGTATAAAAAATGTTTGATGATACATATCTCCTGTTTATGTTGCGAAAAGAATTCGTCTGGCGATGCATACAAGCCAAAATCAAAAGCAACCGCTTCTCTTTGAATAAAAGTATCGTTTCCCTTCCAATCAATAGGAGGATTTTCAAAACAGTTTGTTGCAACAGCATATCCCTTAAATAAACCTTTTTGATTCGGATATTTTTGTTGCAATGCTGATAAGTATTTTTTGTCTAAGATAACCCCCTCTAAAGAAACCCATGTTGTTCCATAATATACTTCTACCCATGTATGCAAGATATATTGTGGTGCCAATTTTGCAATTATTCCACTTGTTGCACCTTTTTGGAAATCTTTTGTGACTTTAGATGCATGTAAACGACATGGAATATTGACAGCTCTCAATAAAGCCATAAGCAAAGTAGATTTTGTATTACATTGTCCAATACCATCCTTTAAGACTTCGGCAGCAGAAAGAGTATCATCAGCATTATACCCAAACAGTATCTTGTTCTGGACAAAATCATAAATAGCATCTATTTTGGAGAAATTATCAAGTTTATTCCAACCGTTTACTTGAACCAAAGATTTTATCGAATCCGAGTTGTAGTTTACCATTTCTGTTTCCTGTAAAAATCGTTGTTCCATCATCGTTTCACCTCCTGGCTAAAATGATATTCCTATAAGTTTTTGCCTGCTGCATTAATTTCTAATAATCCATCTAAACTCAAAAAAAGTTGCGGCATCCAATGGCGATGGTTTACTGCACTTATGCGGTTTGTAAGTGCCCCTATTCTGTCAGTATGCCAATATATATAATTCACAATAACTTTATCCTTCCTTTGGGTAATGACTTGTTACACACCTCAAATTATAACTCTATTTGCAATATTTTTCAATGTTCTCACAATTGGATCACGAAATAAAGTACTACTTAAATATAAAATAGTGTTTCGTTCTCATATTCCACCCCGAAATGTAAAACAATTTTGAGCTGTCCCCAGCAGCAGAGTAAGACCCGCAGGCCAGTGATTGTACTCCCCTATAGTCGCCACCGGCTGTCCAAGCGAATACCAACGGCGGGGTTTATCCGGATGAAATCAAGGCCCTGCAAAAAGATTATACGGATTTGTGGGGGCCGCTTTCCGAACTGCTGGAGATGCTTCCGGCGAGTGTGGCTACACTCGCCCTGCTTGCCGTTTAGTACGTCCCTTGGAAATGGCGCAAAAGAGGCTCTCTTGCATTTTTAGGTGAAGCAAAATATAATGAAAGGGAACATAAAATCAACCAGTGATTAGGAGACCCTATGGCAAACATTTTAATTGTTGAAGACGAAAAAGCCATGCAAGACATTATTGTGGACTATGTGCGGAAGGGCGGCCATACCTGTTTTACCGCTGATGATGGCATAGACGCCCTTGTCACGCTGAAAAATCATCCTATGGACTTGATAATCCTGGATGTGATGATGCCCCATTTGGACGGTTTTTCTGTCTGTAAGATGGCGCGGGAAATGAGCGAAATGCCCATTATCATGCTCACCGCCAAGAGTGCGGAGGATGATAAACTGAAAGGCTATGACTACGGTGCGGACGACTATATGACAAAGCCATTCAGCCCAAAGGTGTTGCTGGCAAAGGTGAACGCCCTCCTGCGCCGTTCCTTCCCCGCTTCTGCCGGAGCGATCACCATCGGAAAAATCATGCTCCACCCCAACGCACATAAGGTCTATCTGGACGGGCAGGAGATCACCTTGACCCATAAGGAGTATGAATTGCTCTCCTTTCTGATGGCAAACCCCGGGCAGATATTCAATCGGGAGCAGCTTTTGAACCGTGTCTGGGGCTATGATTTCGAGGGAACGACCCGAACTGTGGACACCCACATCAAGACCCTGCGGCAAAAGCTGGGGGACGAGGGCAGGCATATCGTCACACTGATACGCTCCGGCTATAAATTCGAGGTGACAGTATGAAAGAAGCGTTTTCGCTCCGTACTGTTCGGAAAAAGATTTTAATGCTGTCAAAGATGGCAGGACTGACGCTGATTTTTTCTTACATCCTGTCCACCCGTCTGCCCGTTAGTGAGGATACATCTTTCCTGATCTGGTTGGGTTTTGTTCTGTTGCTGGTTTTGGGTATCGACTCCTTTATGGGCTGCTTCATTACAAAGCCAATCGACAAGCTCAACGCTTCCGCAAAACGCATGGCGGGACTGGACTTTTCGGCCCCCTGCGGCCTTTCTTCCACCGATGAATTTGGGGATCTGTCTGCCAGTCTGAACACGATGGCCGAAAATCTCCAACAGGCCCTTGCCCGGTTGGAGGACGCAAACATGCAGCTTGAACGGGATGTGGAAAAGGAACGGTTATTGCTGGCCGAGCGCAAAGAACTGGTGGACAGCCTATCCCACGAGATGAAAACCCCGCTGGGTATCATCCGGGCCTATGCGGAGGGCCTGCAGGACGAAGCGGACGAGGCCAAAAAGCAGAAATACGCCCAAGTGATTGTCTCCGAAGTGGAACGCATGAATGGCCTGATTGTGACCCTGCTGGACTTGTCGGCGCTGGAAAGCGGGGCCGCAAGCCTGAACATTTCCCGGTTTGACTTTGTAGAACTGGTGGAAACGGTAGCTGGGCGGCTCCTGATCGACGCCCCGGACACCGATTTTGAACTGCAATATGAGCTGCCGGAGCAAAAGATTTTTGTTCGGACAGACAAGAGGCGCATGGAGCAGGTTTTGGACAACCTGATCGTCAACGCCAGGAAAAATGTATCCCCCGGCGGCGTTTTGCGGATGGAAGTGACGGCAGAAAATGGGCCGCTGCATTTCTCTATTTTCAATCAAGGCCGACCCATTCCAGAAAACGACCTACCTAAAATCTGGACAAAATTCTACCGGGACAGCGGCGCAGAGTACAGCGGTTCCGGGCTGGGGCTGTCCATCGTGGCACAAATCCTGTCCATGCAAAATCTTCCCTACGGTGCAGAAAACCAAGAAGATGGGGTGCGGTTCTATTTCTCTATCCCCGTCACAGAATAATTTCACACGGATTTCACAGCGGCCTCACACCAACTTCACCCCGCATACCTAAACTCTCCTTATCACAAATAAGGAGGGTTTTTTATGTTCTTAGGTTTAGCGTGGTACTGGTGGCTGGTGATCGCGGCGGCGCTGATCATCTCTATCCCTTTCAAGGTCAAGTTTATGAAGTGGTGGAGTAAGCGCCAGCAGGAGAAGAAAGGCCAGCGTGGGAAGTGGGGTGACGACGAATGATCGAGGTCAAAAACCTGACGTTCTCCTACGACAAAGACAAGCAGGCCCTCCACGGTCTGGACTTCACCGTGGAGGGCGGGGAGATTTTCGGCTTCCTGGGTCCCAACGGCTCCGGGAAGTCCACGACCCAAAAAATTCTGACCGGGATTTTGAAAGGCCACGGCGGTAAAGTTTCCCTGTTCGGGCAGGACATTTCCACCGCTCACGGCCAGGAATTTTTTCAGAAGATCGGCGTCCTGTTTGAGTTTCCCTACCTGTACGCCAATTTGAGCGCCGTGGACAACCTGAACTACTTCGCCTCGTTCTATCCCAGGGAGCAGCGAAGGGATGTGGGGGAGCTGCTGGACACGCTGGAATTTAAGCCAGACTTTCTAAAAAAGCCGGTGTCCTCCTACTCCAAGGGGATGCGCCAGCGGGTGAGCATGGCCCGGGCGCTGGTAAGCAACCCCCGGCTGCTGTTCCTGGACGAACCCACCAGCGGCCTTGACCCCTCCGGCGCGGTATTGTTCCGAAAAATTATCGAACAGGAGCGCAAAAAGGGAACAACGGTGTTTGTCACCACCCATAACATGATGGATGCCGACTTGCTGTGTGACCGGGTGGCATTTATCTCCAATGGAAATTTGGTAGCCTTGGATACGCCCAAACGTCTGAAAGAGAAAAACAGCAACCACCGGGTGGTGATCGACTATCTGTATCAGGGACAGCGGGAATCCAAAACCATTGAGGCCCCAGAACTGGAAGCAGGTATTCCCTTTGCCCATGACGAGATTATCAGCATCCACTCCCAGGAGCCGACTTTGGAGGATATGTTCATCCAGTACACAGGAAGGGGGCTGTCGTGATGGGAAAAGGATTTTGCGCTCTGTTCAAAAAGGATTGTCGGATGCTGGCGTGGGGAAAATTTTTCTTGATGGCAATAGGTTTTCTCGTCCTTTATACAGCGTATGTGAACTTGGGCTATGTCCGTTTCATGCAGATGCCGCCCTACAATGTGTATCTGTACGACCCCGCCGGGACACAGGTGGAAAAATCGCCCCTGGTGCAAACTGTTTCCTCCATGGAGGCCATGGACGCCGTCCTGCTCTCTGACACCAACGGCGTGGGGCTGGACGCCAGTGCCGGAGATGTGCGGGTGATACTCTACGAAGGGGCGGAACATGTTGACCTCCACCGGGCCGACTATGCCCTGTCCCTGCTGCGGCCCTCGGTCAGCCCTGCCCCGGAAGTACTTGGCACGAATACGCCAGAGCAAAAAGCGAGGAAAGAGATCACCTGTGAGCTTCTGTTTTTCGAGCTGGCCGCCGTGGGATTTTTGGGCATCGCCGCCGTACTGTTCAAGGAAAAAGGCATGGGGGTCATTCGTGTCCACGCCATTCTTCCGTTGCGGAAAGAGCTGTTTCTCCTGTCCAAGCTGGCGGTGTTCCTGCTCTCTGATTTGGCCTTTGCAATACTGCTTACCCTGCTGAATGTGGGGTTCGGGGACGGAATGACGGTACTGCCTGCTGTTCTGCTCCAGACGGCGATTCTGTCGCTGATGATGGCCCTGGTGGGTTTGCTCTGCGCCCTGCTGTTGAAAGATTTCCGGCAGTTTACGCTGGCCTATCTGGTGATTGCCATTTTCGCCGCGACCCCTGTTTTTCTATCCGCCAATACATCCATCAAATTTGACTGGATCGGCTGTCATCCGTTCTATCACGTCTATATGGGTCTGAAAAACGCCTATTTCGGAACCGACATTTCTCTTGCCTATTATGTCGGCGCTGTCGGTATGATTGTGCTGCTGTTCCTAGCGGTGCGGCTTGCATTTCACCGGGAAATCGGAAAGGAGGGGTGAGGCGTGAAGGGATTAAAATACCAACTGAAAAGCGTGCTGCGGGATAAATTCTGCCTGATGACGTTCCTGCTGCCCATCTTGGTCGCCGTGGCAATGAATTTTATGGGTTCTATTGACCTATCCAGCCTAGGAGAACTCCACTTTGGAGTGCTGGAAAACGACCTCTCCCCGCAGACAGTCGCATGGCTGGAGCAGTACGGCCCGGTGACAGCTTATAGGACACAGGAAGAACTAGTTGCCGCCATCAACGAACCGTCTACCAATGTGATTGGCGTAAAAGCGGACGGGAACAGTATCAAAACCGCAATCAGCGGGGACGAGCTGGACATTTTTCGGCAGGCGGCAGTAACCCTCCCGGCCCTTTATGAACAGCGTCAAAACGCTGAACAGGCAGAAGTACAGGTGTTGGAGCGGCCCGATATTTTGAAAAACTTTCAAGGAATTTTTATTCCTGCTGTGTTGATTGTCGCTATGTTCATGGGCTGCACGTTCAACGCTATGAACATCATTTCCGAAAAAGAGGACGGCGTAGCTTTCATCAACGAAATCCTTCCTATGACACCCAGCCAGTACATCTTTCAGAAAGTCGTAGTGGGCTTCCTCTTTGGTAGCCTGTCCTCTATTGTAACGGCATGTATCTGTTTCCGATTGTCCTGGCAAAATTTCGGGCTGCTGCTGGCGCTGATTATGCTGTCGTCCTTTGTGGCTGCACTGATTGGCCTGTTTATCGGTAAGCTCTCCGAGGGTCTGATGATCGGCGTGGTCTATATCAAGATCGTCATGTTGGCATTCCTGGCCGTACCCATTGTGTGCGCCCTGACTGGGGTGAACGGGCCACTGGCGGTCATTTGCAATATCGTCCCATCCCATCCCGCCTTTGATGGCATTATGGCCTTGTCCGCCGGGAGTCTTGGGACAGCGACAAAAGATGTTGGTATTCTCGTGATTCACTGTATTTCGTGGTCTGCGCTGTATGTTCTGATTTCCACCCGACATAAAAAGCAAGCAACTCAATAATCAGAAAAATGTCTGCCCAGCGGCGGTTCATTATTCAAAGCCGCTGTTTTTTTATATTCACTGGCGCACATAGGAGGATACCGCTATGAGATCAAAGGTAGATAGGTACTTGTCAAAAAAAGTCTGACTTCTTCAGTGGAAAACTCTGTCCACAACTGCAAAATTTGTGAAATCCTGTCGCCCCGACACGTCCGTATAGCCTTGCGCTGTGCGGGCGTTTCTCTATTCCGAAGCCTCTGCTCTCTTTCCTTCTGCTGCGCAAGTTCCATCTGCCGTTTCCGGATCGCGCTGTCCTTTTCCTGTACAATACGCCAACACTCGTCTCGCCGTATGGCTGTTTCATACTGCCTTACAACAGACATATAGGCATCTTGGAAGGCTGAGAGATTTCTGGCGCAAGCCTTACGATTCATCTGCTCCCGACCGGCAAGCAGCCGCCGCACACTTCTCTTCCTGAAGGTTGATGATGCTTGCTTGTATTCTGTCCAATTCTGCTGACATATCTGTCCCTCTTTTCTAAAATGATGTATGATTCAACTGCTATTATTTGGTATCATAACCTTTATATCTTAAATAAACAAGGTTTCGACAAATATTTTTAGATTTCAAACATAGTCGGTGTGAATAATCACTATTTTCAATAGCCCATAAATTCTTCAATCTATAACAAATTGTGTAATAAAAAATGCCAAGCCACAGATATCAACCTGTGACTTGGCACATATACAATTAGATCCTGAAAGAGAGAGTCTTAATTTCCGCCTTCTACAGGTACTGCATAACCCTCTCATAAGAATATCCGCTGTCCGGTCTGACCTGGCAGGGTTCCCAGGAAAAATATACCACTCCGTTCTCCCGCAGGGGAAACGCCAGTTCCACCCTGCCGTCCCGGGGAGCGATGCGTCTGGTCTCCACAAAAGGCTGAGCTGCCCTCTTCAGCAGTTCCAGTTCCTGAGAGGTTAGACTGGAGGGTTCTCCCAGATCATGCCACACCTTCAAGGGGTTACAGCATATCTCATCCACTGTCTGGAGCACCAGACATCCCTCCTCGCCGGCGGGCAGTTCCAGCCGGAACATAAAATCCTCTCCCGACCGCTTTTCGGTCATATTCCAGGCCACACCCCGGCAGGAGCCGTCCTCCATCTCCAGAACCACCATCTGATCATCCCTGTAGATGCAGCGGCCCGGCTTCTCCTTCAGTTTCTTATAAAAGGCAAAGGTCCAGAAGGTGGGCTTGGGAATACAGCCGTTGGCCACCAGGCCAAAGCCTCCGTGGAAAGGTGTAAAGGGCACTCCCTGCTCCTCGAACACATCCCCGAATGTCCAATAGGAATAAGAGGCATTACCGTCTCCCAGCCTGGACAACTGCCTGGCGATGAACGCCGCGTTTTGATTGGTGTCATGCAGCGGACAGTTGGGAATATAGGAGGTATTAAACTCGGTGATATGGATCTCCCTTCCCCGGTACTCCGGATAGCCGTCTATGATCTCCCGGGTGGTGCGCAGATTGGCAAATCCGCCCTCGGAGTCCTGCAGTTCGGCATAGCCATAGTGCCCCGCCTTCTGGGGAAACTCCGTGGTATAATGATGCCTGGTGACAAAATCCACAGGAATCCCCTGCTCATGGCAGTACTCCATAAACGCTTTGATCCAGACCTCATCGCTGCCGCCGCAGACCGCCGGACCGCCCACCCTGAAGCGCGGGTCCACCTCCTTCACCGCATAGAAGGTGCTGTGAAACAGCCTGAAATATTCCTGCATGTCCGCATGTTCCCAGAATCCCGGCAGGTTCGGCTCATTCCATACCTCAATGGGCCAGGTCACCACTTCTTCCCTGCCGTATCTCTGACACAGATGTTCCAGCAGGGCCTTCACCATATCATTCCAGCGCTCATAAGAGGCCGGAGGCGTGGTATTGCCCTTCCAGTAAAATATGGTCTGGCTGCCGCTGGCCAGTTTTCCCGGCATGAATCCCAGTTCCAGGAAGGGCTTGAGTCCCAGCCTGCGGTAGCTGTCCATCACCCGGTCCAGATATGTATAATTGTACTCCGGACTGCCGTCTTCCCCCTCCTGGTAGATGGCCATGTCATCGCTGAACAGACCATGTCCCCTGATATGGCTGAAACCGATATACTCCTGCACCAGCTTAAGCTGCTCCTGATACTCCTGGTGCAGCGCCAGCCCCATCCTTCCGGTGCCGACGCAATAATCCACCTGATTGGAAAAAGCCGCTTCCGCGTTACTATCCAGAACTACCCTTTTCTCCGTCATACAATTCCCTTTCCCCGGCTGTCTATGCAAATCGCCGCCCGCCGGTCTGTCATTGTGTAAACTGATCCACCACGGAACTGATCTCTTCCGCATTGCTCCTGTTGGTTTTGCTCACGTTCTGCAATTCTTCCGCCGTCACGTTGGTACGCTCGATCTTGGCCACGATTTCGTCCACACCCACCTCATTTTCCTTGGAAGCGGACTGGATCACGCCCATACGGTCCCGTATGCTGGTGATGGAAGCCTCAAAACCCTCGGAGCTCTCCTCAATCTCACCGATGGCACTGCGGATATTGGCCACGGATACACTGTACTCGTTGGCGATATCGGCAAATTCCTGGAAACGATGGGACACATCTCCCTCCATAAAACCGATGATATCATCCACGCAGTCCTGCACATTGGCAATGTTGCTGTTGATTTCCTCGCAGATATCCGAGATCTGCCTGGCCGTGGCGGAGGAATTGGAGGCCAGATTGCCGATCTCCTGCGCCACCACCGCAAAGCCCTTTCCCTGTTCCCCGGCCCTGGCGGCCTCTATGGAAGCATTCAGGGAGAGCAGATTGGTCTGGCTGGCAATGTCCAGAATCTGCTTGGCCATCTCATTGACCCGGGTGAGAGACTGCAGGTTGACCATGGCTGCTTCCATGTTGCTGCGGTTCTGCCGGATCTTTGTGCCGGCTTCTTCCAGGGCGCTTCCCGCCATTTTCTTCATATCCTCCGCGGTGCGGATCAACTGTCTGCTCTTCTCATCGCCCACTTTCACCTTATCCACCACATAGCCCACCAACTCCGAAATCTTCTCGATCTCGCCCACCACATTGCCGATGGCTCCGTTGGTGGTGATAATGCTGGCTGCCAGTTCCTCGGTGGTGGCCGAATTGTCGCCCACGTACTCGATCAGCGTCCTGGTGGCGTCATTCATGGTACCTGTAGAATGCTCCAGGGATTCCGTACAGTTCTGCAGGGTGGACACAATGCCCCGCAAAGTGTCATACAGGGATCCCATGGCTGAGGCGATCTGGCCGGTTTCGCTCTTGCCGCCCACGTATTTGCCCAGTTCGGCAGGGGCCTTAAGTTCCAGATTCTTCATGCTTATAATGGACTTTCTCACCACTTCCAGGGGTTTGACGCAGAGTTTTACGGAGATCCAAGCCAGCACCACGATGAGCACATAGGCTCCCGCACAGATCATTGCCAGAATATTCCTGCTGGCGTAGGCTTCTCTGTAGATCTCGCTCTGACCGTCGCTGAGCACCACCGCCCAACCCCGATCCTGCATGGCCTGATACACGGCAATACTCTTTACATTCTCCTGAGAAGTATATTCCATATTGCCGTTCAGCTGCCCGCCGCCTGTCACGGAGGCAATGACGGACTGCAGCATCCCGTCCTCGATGGGAGTGGCCATGCGCTCCGGATCTTCGTCAAAAATATGTACCCCGGTGGCCGTATTGATCATATAATTTCTGGCATTCTCCATGCCCTTGACGCTGAGCCCGTCCAGCAGCGTCTTGAGGCTCTCGGCGAACTGGGCGCCGCCCACATAGCCCAGGATGGTCTTGCCGTCCGCATCGTACACCGGACAGTACAGGGACAGCGCCAGCTTCTGGGAGGCAGGAGAAACGATGATGCCCGTGTTGTAGATGTCTCCCGCCGCTGTCATGGCGTCCTGAAGCTGTTTCAGAGGATCCCCCTCCCGGGTGGTGATCCCCACCACGGCGGGATTGGAGTGGGTCAGCACATGGGTGTCCCACTCTGCTATGTAGATGCCTTCCCAGCCCTCCAGTCCGGCGTAAAATTGCTCTGTATACGCCTGGGCGGCCCGCACCGTCCCGGCGTCTTTCGGTGACCGGAGAAGTTCGGCCACCACGGGGGCCTTACTGTAGGCGATCAGCAGTTGTTCCGCCTTGTCCACATACTCCTCGATAATCGCCGCCCGGGCCTCCAGCGAGGTCTGCATGTTGTCCACTGCCGTATCGCGCATGGTCACCATCATACTGCGGCTGGCCACCAGGTACAGAAGGAGAATACAGACAGCCGCCACCACGGAAATGATGGTGGTAATTACGGTGCTCATCTTCAAGTTTTTCATCGCTCAATTATCCTTTCGTCATTTTTTGTGATTACCTTATGTGCTCCCCTTAGAGTGTAAAGCATAATTGCCGGGGCGTGCACTGTTGCCTATTTACTTGGTTTCCCATTCTTTCATCATAAAATATCCCGATGTTTCTGACAATGACCTATCGTATGGAATAATTGATCTATCCTCATAAAAACGCCCCCATCCGCTCCCGCGGACCGGGGCACCCGAATCATTCCCCCGCGGCAATGGCTTTTGCCACCACCACAAATCTTCCGTCCTCCACATGATAAGCACAGGTGGAAAGGGTCAGAAAAGTGTCTCCGAAAGCGGCTGTCACTCCCGTGTCATATAGAGACAATTCCTTGATGTTTTCATAGAACCAGGAAAATTCTTCCTGATTTTCGGCCTGGTAAAACTGATAATATTTGAATACATCCTCCTCCGGCTGATAAACCCGGGAGCGGAACACCGCTATGATTTCATAGGCCCTCTCCTCATAAAGCGTATCAAAGGAGATCCTGGGATGTTCCTGCCAGAAACTTTCCTTCCGGTACAGATCCAGATCCCCGAACATGGAACCGTCCTTCATATTGTGCCCGTAGATGATAAAATTGGTTCCAGGCGTATCCACGTCCGCCTGGCCTTTCACATACAGGCATCCGTATCTGCTTTCTTCGCCATAAAAATCATGGTGCAGATAATACTCGTCATCCTCCCGCTGCATCACCGGATAGTCAATATCCGTACCTTCTATGGAGAGCCATCCCACCAGGTCGCCGTTCTCCTGATACAGCGCCCGGTATTTTTCCAAGACAGGAGGCGGTGGGGCGTTGGACAACTCCCCCTCCGGGAGGGGATTCGTCTCTCCGGGAGCCCTGCTGGTCTCCGGCGGCACAGTCCCATCCTGCGGCCCGGCAGCCTCCGGCAATGAGGAGCCGTCCTGTGTCCCTGCTGCCGCCGGCCCGGAAATCTCCCGCAGTTCCTCCAGCGCCCTTTGCTGTTGACGCTGCCGGTAAGAATGATAATACGCCTGCCCCAGAAAGAGCAGGCAAAGGATCACCACCAACAGCAGCATTCCTCTGAAAATCCGCATTTTCCTGTTACCGTTCATTTTCCGCCTAACCCCTGTCAGTCCGTCACGTCCCTCTGTTCGCCGCAGCTTTTAACATTTTTAATTCAACTCATATGGAGCGCCTGGGCCTGCACCATCACATCCAGCACGAAATTCCCGTTCTCCGTATAACACAGCATATCGCCGCCCAGTCTCCCCGCAGCCTCCTGTATGGTAATCAGGCCAAAGCCATGACCTGCCTCCTTCTTGTCTGTAGAGGGCAGCACGCCTTTTTCCACCCGCAATCCCTTCCTGCAGAGGTTCCTGACACGGATCACCAGATAGTCCCGGCTGTATTTCATCTGCACCGAAGCCTCCCGTTCCCCGGGGTCCAATTCCCGCAGAGCGGTCAAGGCGTTATCCAGCCCGTTGGAAAGAATCTGGCACAGTTCCATATAGGGCAGTTCCTCCTCCCCGACCCGGATGTCCAGCCGAAGTTCCGCCTCCAGTTCCTGGAATTTCCGGGCGTAATAACTGAACACGGCATTGAGATATGGATTGGCACAAAACTGCCCCCACAGCACATCCATCTCCACCACCAGCTTTTTCAAATACTCCAGAGACTCCTGGGTTCTGCCGGCGGAAAGCAGCCCCGACAAAGTTACCACATGTCCCTTCATATCGTGCTTCAGCTTCCGGATCGCCTGCTGGTTCTCCAGCTGCGCCTCCAGGGAATGTTTCTGCTCCTGCAAAACCCTCTCGTTCTGCTGCTTCCGATAGAGTTGAAGCTGCCGGTACATGGCTGTGAAAATTGTGGCATAAGTCATGGGCATCAGCGCCAATACCAGCAAAAACGCGGGCATTTCCCGGGGTCTGGACGTGATCACAACAGGAAAATTGGAAAATACAGCCAGCAGCACATAATACAGGGCCGTCATGCCCGCAAAGATTCCCCAGCCGCCGGTCACCCATTCCTGCAGCTCCAGATAAGGCTTTCTCAAATAGCGGACAGCCACCCATTCCGCCAGCAGGAACAACACAAATCTGCCGATAAGCATCAGTACAAACTGCTGCCCTCCCAGATAAAAATCCAGCAGATTGGTTACGGCGATAATCCACAATGCCGCCGTATCTGCCAAACAGAAAGTTTCCCATAAACTCCGTCCCGAAAATCACCACCCCTGCCACATTCAGCAGGATCAGCGGCCCCATCGTAATTCCTGTTAGAAAAAAGGGTTTTCTTTTGGAAAAGCGGGAACGGTACAGCAGCATAAAGATAACCAATATGTGAGACAGGGACCACAGCAGGGATAAATCTCGAAATACTGCCATCAATCCACCTCCTCAAACAAAATCTCCTGATACCGGCTCTTTACCTCGGCAAAATATCGTCTGGATATGGGAATACCCTGGCCCGCAACCAGCAGTTGGCACCCTTCCAGCCTGTTCACATGATACATATTGACAATAAAACTCTGATGGCACCGCGAAAACACTTCCCCGCACACCTGAATCTCCAAATCGTCCAGCTTTCCTTTACACGCCTGCACAGACCCGTCCTGGCAGTGGATATACAGCGTGTGTTCCCGGCTGTCGATATAGAGAATCCTGCTGTAGGGAATAAAGCCTGCCTGGCCCCGCCATTTGTATCCCAGGCGCTGGTCCCTTTCCCTGCCCCTGCGCCGGACCAGCCGTTCCAGAAGCTGCCGGACATCCGCCTCCTGCACCGGTTTCAGCAGATATTGCACTGCATAGAGATCATATGCCTGCCGGTAAAAAGCATCGCTGGTGGAGACAAAGCAAATAACGGCTTCCTCATCCCGGGCACGGATGCGTTCCGCAAGTTCAATCCCTCCCATGGAGTCATCCATGAAAATGTCAAGCAAATACAAGTCAAAGCGCATCTGACGGTTTTCCACATCCGCCAGCAGCCTTTGGGGGTCAAAGTACAGCCTGATATCCTGACCTTCCAGAAAAGTCTCCAATCGCATGGCATCTTCATGGCAGTCATCACAAACTGCTATTTTCATAGGCTTCTCCCGTCCTGTTTCCTCAATTATAGCACTTCTATTCTCTGTTCTGTCTGTTAATTTTGTCCTGAAAAGGGTTAATTTTGTTTTACAGGCAATACAGGATATGCTCATGACGCCCCATGGCTTCTACGGCTGATTCCGCTTCTTTAACAGGTCCAGATGGAGCCAGCGCTCCAGCCTGCTCCTGGGAAGCAGATAATTTAACAGAAGCGCAATGACCACCCCCACGCCTGTGTCAATCATGCGGTGAATGGCGTAATCAATGTGGTGGGCCGGCGTGCTGAATAAAATGATACACAGCACCACCCCCCCCGGCTGCACCCCGCCCGGCCAATGAAACATGACGCACATGGAAATCAGTACAATAATCCCCAGAAAAACCATGGGGAGCCGCAGCCAATAACAGCCCTCCGGATAGGCCAGATGTTCCAGCCAGTATAGTCCCAGCCCGATAAAGCCGCCGATCACCGTGCCGAAGAAACGGTTTCCCCCACTGCGGCGGGATTCTTCCATGTCCGCGCCCATTCCAAATATGGCGCCTATGCAGGCAAAGGTGGGGCTGCCCGGTAAAAAGCCGTACAGCAGGGCCGTCAGCAGGGCTGCCAGAGCCGTCTTAATACTTCTGAGCCCCAGCCCGGGAATGGGCGCGTGCACCGGATTGTGTTGTTCCGTATGATTATTCCCATGCAGCTGCACCTCCTGATCCCCGGACTGCGCCGCAAGGGGTTCCTCCCGCCCCTGCGTGCCCTGCCCGGACGGCAGTTCTGCCCCCTCTGTCAATTCCTCGCTTTTCATAAATATACCTCTATTCTCCAATACTCTGCCGCCTTCCGGCTGCCCTTCTCCTTTTGCTCAGGCAGCACGGGGCCTTCCAGAAACAGCCTTTCCTCTCCCTCCTGCTCTATTGGGTTTCTTCCATATGACCTTCCCCTATTCTTTGAAGAACGGCGGCTATCTCTGCTGGCTGTCCGATGAAAATGAACCTTCCCACATCCTTTTTAGCGTCATAAAAATATGTGTATGCAAGTTCGCCTCCACACTCCCGGTTGATATAATGCAGCAACGTCAGATTCAGTTCTCCTGCCCGCGCTTCGCCCGGCTGATCGTAGATCAGGCAGGACGAGGGCTGCCGGGTATGTTCCTCCTCCAGGAAATGCCGCACCCGCATTGCAGCCTTGGTCTGTATACCGCTTTGGATGAAAGGCTGCGCTGCAAAACGCTCCACATCCTCCTGTGAAAATACATGCCTTCCGGCTGTCTTGGTTCCGGTCAGGATTCCCTGCCGGTAAAATTTCCGCAGAGAGCGGGCAGAATATCCTGTCATCAGAGCCAACTCCGCCAAAGTATAATTCATGGCTGTTCCTCCGTTATCATACAGTAGTTCCCTACTGAATATCTCTTCTCGCTTCAGAGTGTATTACACAGATTATATGATATCATATGGGAAAAAGATTGACAAGAAATCATGTGCACAGGTTTGGGGGATATGCTGCGGAATTATTTGACATAGACTCGGAATCCCAGGGACCATGCTTCAGGTCCGAATTGGAAGAACACATATATTTATAGTTTAACGAATTCTATTCAGGATGATTGCCGGAGAGTTGTGGCACCAATCGCAAAGTCATTAACCGACATCCTTTTTTTCTCCATGATAGTCAGTACCTTGCATCGTACGGATCAGCCTTTCATGATTTTCAATAGATATGTAAAACTGTTCCAACTGCCCTTGAACATAATCCTGCTCCCCACGAATTTCTATTTCATGTTCCCCATGTTTAATTCTTATATATACCATGTTGTTCCTCCTTATCGCACAATTCTGCCAAATAAACGAAAGACAGCCCTTCCCCACAACTCGCCGGATCATTCATATTTATCTGCTTTTCTAAAGCATAACATAAGGGTTGAAAACGTGCAACAAAAAAACAGCCGGTTCTGCCAGCACATTTGATAAGGCATGGACGAAACCTCATATCTTGTGTTATACTTGCCATACAGGACTTTGCTTCATTCCTTACAAGGAGAACAATATATGAAAATAGAACCTTCCGCGCGGCTTGCGCATTTCCAGACCGGCATATTTGCCGCATTGAACGAGAAGAAAGAAGAACTGCTGGCCAGCGGCCGCAAAGTATACAATCTGTCTGTGGGCACCCCGGATTTCCCGGTGGCGGAACATGTGCGCCAGGCCCTGACCGCCGCTGCCGGCGATCCGGAGCAATACCATTACACCCTGCGGGATTTGCCTGAACTGACCCGGGCCGTGCAGACGTATTACCGCAGACGTTTTCAGGTGGAATTGGATGCCGACGAGATTCTGGCCGTGCCCGGCTCTCAGGAAGGGATCGCCCATATCGGCATGGCGCTGTGCGATCCCGGCGATGTGGTGCTGTTGCCCAACCCCGGTTACCCGGTGTTCGAAGCAGGAGCTTATCTGGGCGGCGCCGAACTCTGCTTTTATGATCTGCGGGAGGAAAATGCCTTTCTTCCCAGACTGGAAGAGATTCCGGAGGACATTGCCCGGCGGGCCAAATACATTATGGTCTCCTACCCCTACAACCCTGTATGTGCCATAGCGCCGCCCTCCTTCTATGAAGAACTTATTGCTTTTGCGGAGAGATACAATATCATCGTGGTGCACGACAACGCTTACTCCGACATCATCTATGACGGCCATTACGGCGGTTCCTTCCTGGAGTATGCCCGCGCAAAGGAGGTGGGCATCGAGGCCTTCTCCCTGTCCAAAAGTTTCAACCTGACCGGGGCCAGGGTCTCCTTCCTGATCGGTAACAGAGAGATCATTAAGCCTTTAAAACTCCTGCGCTCCCAGTACGATTTCGGCATGTTCGCGCCGATCCAGAAAGCGGCCGTTGCCGCCCTGACCGGTCCTCTGGAAGGAGTAAAGACCCAGTGTATGGCTTACCAGGCCCGCCGGGACGCCCTCTGCGGCGGCCTTCGGTCCATCGGCTGGAACGTACCCGACAGCCGGGGCACCATGTTTGCCTGGGCCCGCATCCCCCAGGGCTTTTCTTCCTCTCAGGATTTCTGCATGGAGTTGATGGAGCGCACCGGAGTGATCTGCACTCCCGGAGACGCCTTCGGCAGCCTGGGCGAAGGCTATGTGCGCTTCGCGCTGGTGCTGCCGGTAGAAACCATCCGGGAATTGGTTGCGGTTATTGATAAAAGCGGTATTTTATCCCGCTGAACTTTTCTTCTGCCTTCACCGGCAGGAATCGCCTTAACCGACAGTACCCGGATCCGCTCCCGTCTCCTGAAATCATCTGCCGCTGATCTGCCATCTGCGGTAGATCAGGCTGCCCAGCAGCGCCAGAACCAGAGCCAGCAGGGGATACAGGATTATCCCCGTCTGCCAGTTGGTCAGATAGTGCCCGCCGCCTCCCACCAGCCGGGCGTCATAAAAGGCGCTGCTTCTTACCAGTTTGGCGGGCAGCAGATACAGACATTGGGACAGCACCCGCAGCCGTTCCGGCACATTGATAAACAGGGTACCCAGAGTATATACCATCATCAGGCTCATGGTTGCCAGACTGCTTCTGGTCCAGCCTGAAAATACCAGCGCCAGAACGCTGTGCAGCACTGCGGCCAGAAGCAGCAGCACTGTCAGAATCACAATGCCCTCTCCCAGGGTCAGGGCAAAAGGGCAAGATTCCAAATACATCTGCAGCATGCCGTTCCAGTTATTTCCATATCCGTACAAGACGCCGAAGCTGAGCAGTACGATGCCCTCCACCAGCAGTGTTCCCACCACTCCCAGGGTTATAACCGTCAGCAGCTTAGCCAGATAAAGCCTGCCCCGGCCATGGCGGCTGCACAGCACAAGCTGGTCTGTCTTGCGCATATGTTCCTCTGCGAATACACCGGAAAATACCATACCCGTCATCAATGCCGTCAAAGCCAATATGGTTTTAAAGGCAGCCAGCATCATGGACGGCCCCATGTCCCAGCAGAAGATGAGGGGAACCTGCGCCTCATGCTCACGCCAATACCCCTTCTCTCCTTCCGTGAGATGCAATGTATCCTCATATTCCGTCACCATCCGCTGCCTGTGCTCATAAAACGCGGCGGCATCCACCCTGTGTACATCCTGCTCTCCCACCACTCCCTTCACATACTTATAGATCGCCTCATACGCCCTGCGCTGCTGATCCTGCCGCTCCGCTTCCGCCTCATCGTCCGAAACTTCCGTCAGCACGATTGAAGAGACTGTCACGGCATTATCCCGCACGGTCTCCTGCTCCACGGGATGCCAGTCCGCATAAGCCGCCTGCATCTCCTGAAGCAATGTGTCGTCAAGCAGCCGGCCATTCCATTTCTCCGCGCGTTCCTGGCGGTCCATGGCACTCTCATACTTGCTGTAGCGCAAGCTCTCGCCGGTCTGCGGATTGGTAATGCTGTAGTTGTTCATCAGCACTTCAAAACACAGAAACAGCATCACTGACACTACACCGCCAAAGGCGATCCAGGTCATCCTCCGCTTCAATACTTTCCTCAGTTCAAAAAAATATAAAGTTCCAAACAGGCCCATTTTCAATTTATCACCTTTCCGTTTTTGTTCCGCATATGCTGTTTTTGATTCACATACGCTGTTTTCAGTTCCGCTTCTGCCCGGGCTCTTCCCCGAACTGTTCCAGATAGAATGCCTCCAGGTCTCCCCTGCTTTCCTCCCACTTGCCCTGGTAGATCAAACGCCCCTCCCGCATCATCAAAATGCTGTCCGCAATATGTTCTACATCAGACACAATGTGGGTGGAGAGCAGAACGATGCTGCTTTGTCCCGCCTGCGCGATCAGATCCCGGAAGCGCACCCTCTCCTTGGGATCCAGCCCCGCAGTGGGCTCATCCAGTACCAGCAGGCGCGGTTCGTTCAACAACGCCTGGGCGATTCCCAGCCGCTGCTTCATGCCGCCGGAATAAGTCTTTATCTTCTTGTGGGCCTGCTCTGCCAGACCCACAAGTTCCAGCAATTCCCTGCCCCTGCTCCGGGCCCTGGACTTGGGAATCCCTTTCAGCGCCGCCATATAAAGCAGGAACTCTCTTCCCGTAAAATCGGGATAATACCCGAAGTCCTGGGGCAGATAGCCCAGCATGGAACGGTAGGCTTCGCTGTCCATAGACTGCCCTCCCAGTGTGATCTTCCCCTCCGTGGGACGCAGGATTCCGCAGATCATCCGCATCAGGGTGGTCTTGCCCGCACCGTTGGCTCCCAGCAGGCCGTAGACCCCCGGTTCCAGTCTCAGATGCATATGATCCACCACGGTTTTGTTCTGATATTTCTTGCACACATTCTCAATGCACAGAACCACAGGGACGCCTTTTCCTGTGATAATAGATTCCTGTACCTTGTTTAACTGTCCTGAATTTTTCATGGATTCTCCTTTTTGTCTGTCATACCGATGCCTTCTCATATATACTGTCCGCCCGGTTGGCCGCCTGATAATATTCCCACACATTCCCCGCCAGCAATACCGATAAAGCCAACAGCCACCAGATAAATAATTTGTCACTATACCAGTTTACCGCCTTACTGCCCAGCACCTGCAGACTGCTCACCAACACAGCCGCCCCGAAACAAAGGTACAGGCTCTCCCGTCCCCGCACTTTCCTGGCCAGGACCATGCTCAGAAAGGTGGTCAGCAGATAGGGTACCAGCAGATAAATGCCTGTATGCAATAACCCGGTCTGCCCCTGCAGCACCAGAAAGGGCAGCAGCAAAAGCAGCAGGATCAAATGGAAGCTGCCCAGCAATCCCATCCTGGCCAGAAGAATACTCTTCACGGAAAAGCGGGTGGACAATTCCAGTTCCGTCATATTGTACATAGAGGACCGCAAATGCTCCTGCATTGCGGTCAGCGCCAGAAACGGCATCATTCCCGCCGCCACCCAGAGGGATTCCCGGGGCCACCGGGCCGCAATGTCTGCCAGTGCACCCAGCAGTATCACCGAAATCACCCACACCCATTTGCGGATATAGGCCGCCTGAGCCAGCACAAACGAGCCATGCCCCATGTAAAACCGGGGGGCCTCTGCCAGAAACGCGTCACGCCTTGAAGGATTGGGAGCCTGAAGTACAATCCGAAGTTCCCGCTCCAGCATATCTGTGGATCCCATTTTCTCTTTTCTTCCTTTTCTTCTTCCCTTTTCTCTTCCCTCCATCAGTTCACCTCTCCTCACATACGAAAGTTGTATGCTGCCGCATTTGCCCTGTTCAGGGATGCCATCACCCGTCAGCACACCGATGGGCTGTACACTAGCACAGCTGATTCCGCAATTTCTCCAGCGCCGCCATAATCCTGCGGCGCAGAGCAAAACGGGATATCCCCAGCATTTTTGCCATATCTCCCATCGGAATCTCACTGCCGTAGCGCAGAGCCAGTATTTCCTTCTCCTCCTGCGGCAGTGTTTGAAAGGCCTGCCGCAGCCCCACACGCAGTTCCGGTTCCAGACCCGGCTCTGCGGCCAGCTGCTCTTCCATCTCTTCTGTCAGCGGCTGGGATTTGCGCCTGCGGTATTCGTCAATACAGAGGCGCCCGGCTATGGTATACAGATACTGCAGCATCTTTCCCTGCTCTCGATATCCCCTATCCTCCCACAGCCGAAGGAAGGCTTCCTGGGTGATATCTTCCGCCGTTTCAGCCTGCCCAAGCCTGTAATAGCAGTAGCGGTATATCTTGTCATATAATGTTTTTTCGTCCATGGACACCGGCCGCCCTCCCTTCACTATGTATAACGGATCAGATTTGCGGATGTGCGAAAAAAACAGGAGCGTCACCCAAATCCCACATTCGGTAACACCCCCATCCCTTTTCCATTCTCCTTTATTCCCGCCTGTCCGCAGCCGCTTTTCTCTCCCCGGCCCTATCCCCGGGTCCCTGTTCCGCTTATCAGTCTCCCATAATATCATCCGCCGAAGTACGGAATATTTCCGCGAAATAAGCATCGTCAGACAAGGAGGAATCCGAATAGAACCAATCCACATTGTTGAGAAACATTTCCCTTGCCTCCCCGTCCATTACGCTGCCCGCATCCGTTCCTGCATAAAGATACGTAATATATTCCGATTCCTCATACTCCATAAAAACAAATAACATGTGACCTTCGTCGGCATATAAAGATTCATAGAGTCCCTGCAAAAAAATTTCCGCCTCGGCGTCTGTAATCTCTTCTCCTTTTCCGTCAATGCTGTCACAGATTAGCAAATACGGCTGCACGCCTGTCCTGTCATAAAAGTAATCCATGGCGGCCTCTACTTCTTCCGCGTCTGAGAGCCAGCCAAGCGAGTCCTCCAATACCCGGCTGCTTCTGACGCATGCCCCGTCTTCCAGTTTTACCCTTTGTGCTCCTTGGGACTCATCAACCGGCGCGGTACTGTAATCTCTGTTTTCCACTGCCGCAGGAAAAGAATTTACCTTCTCCCGATATTTTGCCATAGCTATAGGAAGCAAATTCATATAAACAAAAAAACCTACTATAACAAATAATATATAGCAGCAGCATCCCTTTTTTGCGGAGTTTCCCCCATTATTTGGCTTCGCATAACCATTATTCGGCTCCGTATAACCATAATTTGACTCCGTATAACCATTATATGATTCGTAAATCTGCCCGCTCGCTTCCATCGGACCCCCGTCCCAGTACATTCCTGTCTCTGTCCCCCACGACTGCTCCGATAGAGGCACATTCCCGGACCATCCCGACGGCGTATTGGTATATGACGTAGGCGAAGTCATACCCCCGGATCGTCTTGACGACGATGTACTTCTGGACGGCCTGGAAGGCGCGGCACTGTAATTTGTTGACGGCGGCGTGTTCCTCAGCGGCCTTGACGGCGGCGCACTCTTGACAGGCCTTGACGGCGGCACATGCCTGGATGGCCTGGACGAGGACATGCTCTTGGACGGTTTGGGCGGCGGTGTGTTCCTGGACGGCCTCGACGAGGACATGCTCTTGGTCGGCCTTGACACGGACGCTGTCCCGGATCCCCCTCTCGCCGACGATGTACCTCTTGAAGCGGAGCCTCCCGAACCTGACCTGTGGCCGGTACATCCCCTGCCTGTACCGCCTGCTTTTCCTCCCCCTCTCCCCATGCTTTTTCCCTCCTGACTCTTCTGCATCTATTTGAAGTCTATTTTATTATACCTGAAATCCAATTCTCTGACAACCGCTATTATTTTCTTGACACCCTACCCCAAATCGTATATGATGGGATACGAACTAAATAATACTTGCTAGGGGAGCACATCGCTGAGATTGGATCTTCCAGATCCTAACCCTCACTACTTGACCCGGACAATACCGGCGGAAGGAAGCAGAAGCAAACAGCCAGGAAAGCAGTATATTCCTGAACTGTTGCACGATGTCGTCCCTCCTTGCATCCACAAAGGAGGTTTTTTTATGTTGTATGATGTAATTATTGACGAATGGGGCGGGACCAGCTATGTCCCCACCGCATTGGGAAATGCCCTGCTGGCCCTGATCATCCTGGCCCTGCTGGGAGGCGCCATGGCGTTGGCCCGCGCCCATGAGAAAAGCAGGCCCCGGACCAATGCCCGGGGAAATGACAAATCGGAAAATACCGTTTCCGCCGGAAAACATGCTGGCAGGCTGACTGTCAAACATCTGGCATTCTGCGCCATGGCCATGGCACTGGGCACGGTACTGTCCAATATAAAATTATTCAGCTTTCCCTGGGGCGGTTCCATTACCCTGATCTCCATGCTGGTAATCTGTCTGCCCGGGTATCTCTTCGGATTGGGCACCGGGCTGCTCACCGGCGTCGCCTACGGTGTACTGCAAATGCTGATTGATCCCTATATCCTGCACCCTGCTCAGTTGGCAATGGACTATCTGCTGGCCTTCGGTGCACTGGGACTGTCCGGTCTGTTCTCCGACGCGAAAAACGGGCTGATCAAAGGATATCTGGTGGGCATACTGGGCCGATATATCTTTACCGTGCTCTCCGGCTGCATTTTCTTCGCCTCCTATGCCTGGGAGGGCTGGGCCCCTCTGCCCTACTCAATGGCATACAACGGCATCTACATCTTTACGGAGGCGGCCCTCACCATTCTGGTCCTGCTTCTGCCCCCTGTGAAGAAAGCGCTGGGCAGCGTAAAAAAAATGGCGCTGGGATAACCCGGTAAAGGGGCTGCCGCAAATTGCGGCAGCCCTTACTGCGGCATTGGGGCACCTGCCGTCTCAGGTCCTGTCACACAGCAGCCCAGCCTGGTAGAGTATAGAATCTTCTCCCCCACAGGCAGCCCGGTCAGCCTGCCCAGCGCCTCCTCGTAATATTTCAGCTGCTCCGCATAGCGGTTCCAAAGTTCCCCGCCGGTCTCCACCCGGTCCGTCTTATAATCCACTACCACCACTCGTTTGTCCTCTATGAAAAAAGCGTCAATAATCCCCTGGATCAGCACCTTCTCCTCTGCCGGGAACTGGGCTTTCAGTCTGGCGGCGCTGATGCCGTAGACAAAGGGCTGCTCCCGATACAGCATCCCCGCCCCGTCACTGCGCCACATACGCCAGGCAATGGGATCCCGGAAAAAACGTACCAACTGGTGCTCCTGCAGCACCTGGCGGTAGCTTTCCGGCAGCCTGCCCTCCGCCACTTCTCCGGCCAGCATCTCCCGCAGATTAGCTTTCAGCTTTTGTACATCCCCCGCTGCAAACGCCTCCGGGCTCTCGGGCATGGTCTCAAAAACCCCCCGGTACAGCCGCTGATAATCCGCCAATTCCATGACCTTGTGAAAAGCATTGCCCCGCAGAGTCCCTCCCGCCTCCTGGGCATCCTGCCGGAAGCTGGGCACATAGGGAACCACCTCTTTTTCCTCAAAAGCCTTGTAGGCCGCCTCATCCTTCTCCTCCATGGCGGCGATTTTCAACTCCGACACACTGGTTTTGGTATAGAGCTGTTCCAGTTCCCGGTGAGCATATGTATAGGAAAACCGCCGGTTCAATTCTTCGACCCGTTCCGGGTCTGCCAGATGCCCGGCCTGCTCCAGCACCAACTCCTTCCGCGCCAGGTCCACCTGCCTCCGCACGGCCTCTCCCTCCAGGTCTTCCTCCTGCCAGACGACAGTCTGCACCTGCGCCGGGTCCAGCGCGGGCAGTATATCTTCCAGATAACTGCCCGCCTTCATAAAGTCCAGAAAACTCAGGGGGCCCGGAAGCCGCAGCTTTTGCTGCTCCAAAAGCGCCTCTGCGTCCGCCGCGCAGGCCGTCATGATCAGTTTCTCTTTCGCTCTGGTCAGCGCCACATACAGAACCCGCAATTCCTCCGCCAGATTTTCCTCCCGCATCTTGCGGGACACCACCGTCTTGCGCAGCGTTTTGTTGCGCACCCGGCTTTCCGCATCCACGAAATCGGTTCCCAGCCCGTAATCCATGTCCATCAAAAATCCCTGGTTCACATCCTGCATATTAAAGCGCTTGGCCAGACCGGACACGAAAACAATGGGAAATTCCAGACCTTTGCTCTTGTGGATGCTCATGATCCGCACCACGTCCGCATACTCGTCCAGAGAGCCCGCCTCTCCGAAGTCCACGTCATATTTTTCCAGCTGTTCGATATAACGGACAAAATGGAAAAGCCCAAAATAGCTGGTTTTTTCAAAATCCGACGCCTTGGTCAGCAGCATTTCCACATTGGCCCGGCGCTTGCTGCCCGCAGGCATGGCAGTCACATATTGCAGATAGTCATGATCCCGGATCACAGTCTCCAGCAGCTGGCGGATGGGCATGTACACCGTGCAGCGCCGATACCCCGCCACCATCTCCAGAAAGCGGCGGCATTTTTCCCGCAAAGCAGAGTCCCCTGCTTCCACCGATTCCTCCTGTACTTTCCCATCCGGGAAGAGCTGTGCGGGAACCGTCTCTCCGGCCTCTCCAGCCTCACCTGCCTCCCGGCCTGCTTCCCCGCATGCACAGTGCTGCAGCACCCGCCACAAACTTTCTTCCCGGTTCTCGCTTCTCAGCGACGCGATCTCCTCCTCCGTGAAACCTCCGAATGCAGACTTCATAACGCCGAACAGGGGGATGTCCTGGGTGGGATTGTCCAAAACCCGCAAAAGCTGCAGCAGTTCCTGCACCTCCTGGGCGGCAAAGTATCCGGTCTTGGAGGAGATGTACACCGGAATCCCCTCCGCCTCCAACACTTCCCGGAATGTCTCGTCCCACCCGCTGGCAGTGCGCAGCAGAATCACCATGTCTCCATATCTGGCAGGGCGCAGCGTTCCGGTAGCCGGGTCTGTCACCTGATAGTCCCGGCGCAGCCGGCGGATTCGGGCAGCCACCATCCGGGCCTCCCTGGCTTTGGCCGTCTCCTCGCTGCCCTGCTCCGGTTTCTCCGCCAGCAAAAGTTCGCTGCGGCAGTCGGGGCCTTCCGGGTACTCTGCTCCAGCATACAGCGCTGCCCTCTCATCATACGCGATGCCCCCCTTATCCCGGCTCATCAGATTTGCAAAGACGCCGTTGACGGCGGCCAATACCTCCCTGCGGCTTCGGAAATTTCTGCTCAGGTCAATGCGTTGACGACTGCCCTCCCCATGGGAATAGGTCTCATATTTTTCCAGAAAAAGTTCCGGTCTGGCCAGGCGGAATTTATAGATGCTCTGCTTCACATCTCCCACCATAAAACGGTTATAGCGGCCCTCCTCCTCGCCGGACACCGCCCAGAGCAGATATTCCTGTACCAGATTGCTGTCCTGGTATTCATCAATGAGTATCTCCTGAAAATATTCCCGGTACTCCCGGGCCACGGGACCGGGCTGAATCTGCCCCTCTTCCTGCCGCAGCAATATCTCCAGGGCATAGTGCTCGATATCGGAAAAATCCATCAGCTTTTTTTCCTGTTTCCGTGCCCGGAACGCCTGCCCGAATTCTATGGCCAGTTCTGCCAGTATCTGCACCGGTTCCCGGCAGGCTTCCATCTGGGCCAGGCTGAGCGCCATGGGCGTGGTAAAAAACTGTTCCCGCAGTTCCTGCAAAGTGTCCTTGACCCTGCTCCGCAGGCCCTTTACCAATTCCCGCTTGTCAGAGGATACAGCCGGATCTTTTTTTCCCGGCAGCCGCCCGAAGCTGATGCCTGCCAGCTTCTCTGCCAGGTACTCCATGACACTGCCCCCTCCGTCCCGGCTTTTCTCCGCCCCCGCAGTACTTTCCTGTCCCTGCTCAGCCTCCTCCCTCACCGGCGGCCGGGCGGAGCAAAACAAAAGATCCATTTCTTCCAGCAGGCCCAGCAGCATCTCCCGCTCCTGCTCCACCACGGACGCATACATATAGGGGCCGTCCGGCTCCTGGCAGATCTCCAGTGCCTGCCCCAGGGTATCCCCACAGCCCTGGAGCATCTTTACCAGATACTGCCGCAGATACTTTCCACAGGCAGACTGCTCCCAGCCAGCCTGGTCCGGGATCACATAGTCGCTTTTTCTCTCTTCCAGCCACTGCTCCGGCCAGGGGCAGCTCTCCGCGTATTCGTGAAGTTTTAAAATATGCTGCTCCAACATGCTCTCCCTGCCGCCGGGACAAAAGAACTCCACACAGCGGACAAAGGCAGGATCCTCCCCGGCAAAATGCTGCTCCAACAGGGCCTGCAGCACATCCTGTTTCAGCAGCTTGCTCTCTCCCTCGTCCGCCACCCGCATGGCCGGGTCCAGTCCGATTTCCTGGAAATGATTGCGGATCAGGTATAGGCAGAAGCTGTCGATGGTGGTAATCAGCGCATTGTGCAGCAGCGTCACCTGCCGCTCAATATGGGTATTATCCGGGTGTTCTTCCAGCTTTTTTTCCAATCCCAGCCGGATCCTTTCCCGCATCTCGGCGGCGGCGGCATTGGTAAAGGTCACGATCAGCAGACGGTCCACGTCCACAGGATGGGAATCGTCACAGATCATGCGGAGAATACGTTCCACCAGCACCGCCGTCTTGCCGCTGCCCGCCGCTGCCGACACCAGAATATTGCAGTCCCGCAGATCAATGACTTTCTGCTGGTCCAGGGTAAATTGTATGCCCATTCCCAATACCTCCTTATTTTAAATCGCTGCGCGATGGCACTAAAGGGTAAAGTTCCCCAGCACTTCCTCCATGCCCTGAAAAATATCCTGTCGGTCCAGTTCTTTCAGCTGCCGCTTGTGATATCCCGGTATACCGGGATCGAAACCGCATACATTTTTGTAGGCACAGTAGGTACAGGCCTCACTGCTGCCCTTTTCATAAGGGTTTACCTCCATATGCCCTTCCAGGACTTCCCGCCCGATCTGCCGCACCTTATGGGTCACGTAGGCAGATACTACCTCCAGTTCCCGGCTGCTCATGACGCTGGAACGGGCCGAATAACTCCCGTCCTTCTTTTTTTCCACAGGGATAACATCGGAACGGTCCCCCATCTCCCGGTCCAACCGCCTGATTATATCCTCTTCGCCGCACACCACGCCGTTCATCCGCAGCTTCTCCAGAATCTGCTCGTTCACCTCCCGGGGGCTGAGTTCCACCTGAGACTCCACCATGGGATCGGTCACATGGTAATATAGCATGGCCGCCGGCAGAATCTCCTTATCCGGATGTCTGCGGGCCTCCAGTTCCATGGCGGCGTTCATATACACCACCAGCTGCAGCTGCAGCCCATAGTACAGCGCTGCCAGATCAAAACGCCGGTCCCCGGATTTATAGTCAATCACTTTCACATATACCCTATCCGCATCTTCCGAGATATCCACCCGGTCGATGCGCCCCTGGAGCCGCATCTGGTCCTGGCCGGACCACTCCCCGTAATCCCCGGTCAGGCCCTGACCAGGCATTGCGGCCTCCCACATCTCCTGCTCCGACAGGGTAATATCCACCTCATCCAGCCGATTTACCATGTGAAAAGAAACCTCATGGCCGTCCGGCACAAAATTCCCCTTCTTCAACTGATGCTGCAGCGTCCGGACCGTCCGTTTCAGGATCCTGCCCATGCGCCGTATCCCATAGGCACTGCGGGCACTGGCATAGAGCACACTGCCGCCGTACTCCGCCGCGAATTGCTCCAGAGACTCCTCCACGGCCCGGTCCCCCCACTCCCGGGGAAAGTCAAACCAGGTGTAGCCGCTCTCTTTCAGCCGCCCTGCAAAAGCGTCCAGCACCTGGTGGAACGCATTGCCCATATCCACATTTTCAAAGCCGAATTCTTCCCGTTCCCGCAGGGTAAGACCATATTGTAAAAAATGCCGGTAAGCGCAGGCCGCATAGGTTTCCAGGCGGCTCACGCTGTTCTCCAGCCTGATACCGTAGAGGGCCCTGGCCACCGCCCTGGACAGACCGCTCTCTTCATAGTGCAGAAACGCCGCATGGTGCAGCAGTTCCACCTTTTCCCGCTGCTCCTGCCGCCCCGCATAGGCGGCATACAGGGAGAAAAAGTCCCGGCTGCCCGGCTGCCCGCTGTTTTTCCCTTCGGGGACATCTATCACCCCCTCCACAAAATCCCGCAGCCCCTGGGCCAGATAGCGCATCCCCTCCCGGGGCGTCATCACCTGGTCCAGCACCGGAGCTCTCCCCGGGCGGCGGATTTCCAGATCCGGGAAAAGCCGCTGCAAAGTCCCCACCAGATAGGCGGGGCGGATGCTTTTGCCGTCATTGCCCATGCGGGCGTAGGATAGATATAGCTGTCCGGAGGGCTTGGTCAGATTCAGATACAGATACAGCCTCTGTATAAACATCTGCTGCCTTGGGGTGGGCGCCAGCTCCAGTCGGGACCCCTTCAGGAACTCCCGGTCCATATCCGAAATAATGCCTCCCTTGGAGGCACTCTTGGGAATATTGCCGTCGTTCACCCCCAGGAAAAAAAGCACTTGGATCTGCTTCAGCCTGGTACGCTCCATGTCCCCCACCAGTATACGGTCCACATTTTGGGGCAGAGTGCCCACCTGGATCTCCCCGAAACCGGCTTCCAGGATGTCATAGAATTCCTGCCTTGTGATCTCCTCCTCCCCCAGCAGCCCATGCACCTGTTCCAGCAGTTCCATCACCAATCGGTAAATCTGCTCGTACTCCTTGGCCCGCACCAGATCCCCCGCATTCTTAAAGTCAGCCGCCATGGCAGCCAGTTTCTGCTGTGCCCGGTTGTCATACAGAAAATCATAGAGTTGGTTCACATACACCGCCGCCAGGTCCCGCCTGCTGCCCTGCAGCGGCGAAAGCTGGTCCATCATCCGCTGCCGCAGCGCGTTGATCCGCTCCAGCGGTTCTTCCTCCTCCCCCATCTCCCGGGTTTTTCTCGTAAAAAGCCGGTTCCATTTTTTCAGTCCCCGGATCCCCGTCTCCCGCACATAATTTTCCAGATCGTCTATCTCCTCCGGTTCCAGCGCCGCCAGACCGCTGCGCAGATAGTGAAACACCGCCTCATAGGAAAAATCCTGCAAAAACAGCTGTAAGGCGCTCTTCACATACTCGGTCATAGGATTCAGGGCAATGCCCCGGGTGCGGTCGATATAGCAGGGAATCCCCATATCCGCAAACTCCGTCTCCACATGGGGGGCATAGGTCTCCAGGCTGCCGGTGATCACCGCGATATCCCGATATTGCAGTCCCGCCTGACGGATCAGGGAAAGGATGGCCAGCCCCGTCTGATGAACTTCCTCCTTGGGTGTGTCCGCCTCAAAAAGCCGGATCTGATCCTGGCGTCCCTCAAAGGGGCTGGGACTCATTCGGAACAGATTCCGCTCAAGCTGCCGCAGCGCCGGATTCCGGGCAAAACGATCCTGTTCCCCCGGAAGCACGGCCACGTCCTGCCCCCGTTCCACCCCTGCCTGCTCCGCCAGAGCACACAGGTCATGCACCGTCTTTTTACTCAGGTAGAACAGCTTCTGCTCCCCGTCCGGTTCGTAGGGACTTTCTCCCTCCCCCAGGGTCAGCGTGACAATCACCTCTCCCGCCAGCCGCATCAGTTCCTGGATCACCCGGTTCTGTATGGGCGTAAAGCCCGTGAAGCCGTCAAACACAATAACGCTGCCCGGAACCAGTCGGGACTTCTGCAGAGAACGACACACCAGATCCAGGGTCTCCTCTGTGGTGATGAAATGCCCCCGTATATAATCCAGAAACCCCTGGTATAAAAGCCCCAGATCCTTAAGTTTATGGTGCAGCGCCCCCCTCTTCGCCGCGTAGTCCGTCAACTTCCCCACATCCTCCGGAGACAGACCGTACTGCATGAACTCGGAGATGGCACTTTTTACCTCATGAATATAACCCTGGCGGTGCAGATAGCCCCCCAGAGCGGGAAGGCGGTCCTTCAGCCCCGCCGCCACTTTCTGCAGCACCAGACTCTTACCTGTGTCGTCCAGCACGGGAATATCCTCCCCGCCCACCTCCTCCAGAATGCGATGGGACAGACGGCCAAAGCTGAGCACATCAATGTTCATAATACCCTGGGAGGGGTGCATGGTCACCAGTTCCTTCTGGGTCTGCATGGTAAACTGATCCGGCACCACGATCATGAAGTTCTGTTTTTCCCGTTCCATGGACCGGGCGATAATCTCCTGATATAACCGATGGCTTTTTCCTGCGCCGGAAGGCCCAAAATAAAACCGCAGACTCATGGCTGCCTCCTTTGTATGCCTGCATCGTTCTACCGCGGACGTGCTTTCTCTACAGTTCCAGTTCCACCGGACAGTGATCGGAACCCATCACCTGGGGATGGATTTTGGCGTCCTTAAGCTGTCCCGCCAACCTCTGGGAACAGACAAAGTAATCAATGCGCCACCCGACATTCCGGGCCCTGGCCTGAGCCATGTAACTCCACCAGCTATAGGCATTTTCCAGATCAGGGTAAAAGTGGCGGAACGTATCCACAAAACCGCTCTCCAGCACCTTGGTAAAGCAGCCTCTCTCTTCGTCGGTAAAACCCGCGTTGTGCCGATTGGTCCTGGGATTCTTCAAATCAATCTCCTTGTGGGCCACATTCAGGTCCCCGCAGAAAATCACCGGCTTGTGTTCCTCCAGCTTCTTCAGATAAGCCAGAAACGCCGCCTCCCACTCCATCCGATAAGACAGACGGGTCAGTTCCCGCTGGGCATTGGGCGTATACACCGTCACCACATAATAGTCCGGGAACTGGGCCGTGATCACCCGCCCCTCATGATCATGTTCCGGGACGCCAATGCCGTAAGCTACACTGAGGGGCTCCTGCCGGCAGAACATGGCCGTGCCGGAATAACCCTTTTTCTCTGCATAATTCCAATACTGATAATAGCCCGGGGTCTCCAGATCAAGCTGTCCCTCCGACAGCTTAATCTCCTGGAGACAGAACACATCCGCGTCCGCCGCCTTGAAGAAATCCATAAAGCCCTTATCCAGACAGGCCCGCAGTCCGTTTACATTCCAAGAAATCAATTTCATTTTTATACCTCCTGTGTGCTTCAGCGCACGCTCCAATCAGTTATTCCTATTCCGGCAGCAGACCATCGGATGGTCCTCCCTGCCAAGTCTGCATTTGGTTCATGCATAGATTACATCTATCATACTTGATTTTACAAAATGGGACAAGTACAAAAATTTTCCCCCTGACCCGGACCCGATAATTGCCTCAAAAAAAAGAGTCCTCGGCTTACCGATGACTCCTTTTCTGATGCCTTTACCACCTTACGCCCGCATGGTACATTTCTGTACCATTCCCCTTTTACATTGCGGACTCTAATCCCCTTTCACGGGAAACTGTTTGGCATAACGCACAGCCTTGAATATGGTTTCCCTGCCATATTGCGCCTCAATGCTTTCCCCAGTGCCGTTCTGCGTCCCTTATTCCCTATGAGTATATCATACTCCAAAACCATAACACTTTGTAGCACCAAATGAATTAATTACGATGTACGGCATCGGCAAAAGCATACGAAAGTGTGCTATTTGCTACATTTTTCTATCAGATTTATCGGAAAATCCCAGAAATACAGGCTATTCCAACATATGGGAATTTTTGGAGAGATAATCTGAATTTGCTAACATTTTCGCAAAAATGTCATAATATACATACAACATCTGGACCCCGTTCTCCAAGATATAGTAGTGTCGTATGTAGGGAACCAGCAATACCAGCAACAATATTACCAGCGCAAACAGTGGCGGCTGGGGCGAAAAGACACAGCCCAGAAGGGACAGCACCGTCAGGATCGCGAAAGTTGCTGTGACGATCAAATGTACCAGCCTTTCATGTTGGAAAAACCGAATCTGTATCAGCAGATCCTCCCGGGTACGCCGGATCGCTTCTACATCTATGGCCCCGGGCTTTTCCCCGTTCTCTGTAAACCGCTCCAGCATAGCCAGATACTTTTTCAGCCGCTTTTCCATAAAGTTTCCCCACTTCTATCTTTTTTCCCGTCTCCGTTTGTAGTATAATGGCTCTTGTGCCCCTTATGCGGGCAGAGAATATGCGAAACTGCTTATCAGCATGTTTTCGGTTGGTGCACAGATCGGGAGTGGGACGCACCGCGGCCTGGTCCCGATCTTGGGATTGGTGTACCAATCGAAAATAGGCGGAACTAAAATTAGGAGGCAATTTATGAAATCTGACAGGCATATACGCCATTTGGCGGCGCTACTGACCTTTTTCCTTCTTCTCACCGGCTGCGGCAGTCCGGCGGATCCCGTGGGGCAGACCGCTCCGGTGGAGGCGGAGCAGAATGTACTGGGCATCCCCGCCTATACCATCCCGCCCTCACCCACACCCGAGCCCACCCCCACGCCTTTTCCCGAGTACGATATCTCGCTGATGATGGTGGGGGACAACCTGATGCATCTGGGCCTGATAAACAGCGGCTTGCAACAGGACGACAGCTATGACTATACCATGCTTTTCGAGGACATATCCGGCCAGCTTCAGGCGGCGGATATTAAAATCATCAATCAGGAGACCATTCTGGGGGGCAATGATCTGGGCTTTTCCGGTTATCCCAGCTTTAATTCACCCACAGAGGTAGGGGACGGCATTGCCGCCGCAGGTTTCAATGTGGTACTTCATGCCTCCAACCATGCGGCGGACAAAAAACTCCAGGGACTGAAACACTGCGCCGCGTTCTGGCAGGAACAGCACCCGGAGGTATTGATGTTAGGCATTCGCGGAGAAGACGGGCCTAATCTGCCGCTCACCGGCACTTCCCGAACCGTAGGGGATGAGACCGCCGGCTGGCAGACCGATGAACGAGGCATCGGATATATGACCGTAAAGGGCTTCACCTTTGCTCTCCTGAACTATACATATGGTCCCAATATGGAAGTGATTCCCTCCTCCCTCATGGACCATGTGAATATTCTCTGCGATTATAACCGCCAGAACGGCCAGCTTGACTTCACCACCCTGAACCCCCAGGTGCTGGAGGATATCGCCGCCGCCCGGGAGCGGGCTGATGTGGTCATCGTCTGTCCCCACTGGGGTACGGAATATACTACAAAGCCCTCCGGCTATCAGGAAAAATTTGCCCTGCAGATGACGGAAGCCGGAGCAGATATTATCATCGGCACCCATCCTCATGTGGTACAACCCATGGAGTGGATACAGGCGGAAAACGGGCGGCGGGCCCTGTGCTTCTATTCTCTGGGCAATTATGTATCCACCCAGAAGCAGGGGCTCTGTATGTTGGAGGCCATGGCCTGGATCACCTTCCATGTGGACGAAAACGGGCTTTCCATCACAGAGCAGAAGAGCGGCCCCATTCCTCTGGTATGCCAGTATGACAGCGGCCCCGTAAGGTTTGAAGGGGTATATCTGCTGCAGGATTATACGCAGGAGCAGGCACAGAATCATGGTATCCGCTCCTATGGCGGCGTGACCATAAGCCTGAATGAACTGTTAGAATGGTCCTCGGAAGTGTTCGGCGACACAGCCCTGCACTGGCCCCTGGACTAAGTTTGCCGCCGGCCCCCGTCAGTCAATGACATTCCTGACATCCAGTATCGTGTCATACCCGGCGTCATAGATCACCACGCCCTTGCGGGAATTGGCGGCATGAATGATCTGGCCGTCCCCGATATACATTCCCACATGGGTGCATTTGCTCTTCCCGTAACATATAATGTCTCCGGGCTGAATCTCACTGTAGTCGATGCTTCTGCCCGCTGAACTGTACTGCCCGGAAGGAGTTCTGCTGATGGAGTATCCGAAATCCGCATAGATATAGCAGGTAAAGCCGGAACAGTCCGTGCCTCCGGCCAGGCTCCTGCCGCCGTGCACATAGGGATATCCCAGATACAGCATGGCATAGTCCACGATGGCGCGGCGCAGTTCCTCATTGGAAGTATAGACGGCGGCGGGCGGGGTCAGGGGCGCTGCCACCGTATTCTCCGGCACTGCCTGCTCCTGTTCCGCCATACGCCGTGCCAGTTCCCGCTGGGCCGCCTGTTCCGCTCTCTCCTCCTCTATGGATTTCGCATAAAGAAACTCCTCCGAAACGGTTACATACTCTGCCGCCACATAGCCGGTCTGATCCTCCGTATATTGTACCAGCATCCAGTCTCCCTGCTGTTCCAGAAGTTTAAGTTTTTCCCCTTGGCCGGCATAGCCTATACGCCTGGAATCCGTACTTGGCTCCTGGCGCACATTGAGCCTGTCCACGGTCACGGCGGCATAGCGGGTCACATAATCGTCCACCGCCTCCACAGCTTCGTCCCCATAGAGAAAATATTCCGACTTGATATAGCCTTCCACGCTGCCGGAAATCACCTGAAACCAATCCTGCTCCTCCCCGGCTACGGCCTGGATCTGGGCTACAGCCCCATTGTAAATCTTACCCAGTATCTCGCTTTCCGTGTTTGGCTCCTGACGCACGTTCACATAATGGGAAACCTGGGCAATGGCCAGGTTGGCATATTCGCTCTCTTCCTGTTCGGTCTCCGAATCCCCGGGGGCAGATTCTGCGGCGTTGTCATCCTCCGTCCCGGTCTCCGGCTCTCCGCCCGGCTGGGACGCTGTATGGACCGCGTCAGTCCCTTCACTCGTCTCCGGGCCTGACCCGGAAATTTGTCCGTCATGACCTTCCGTATCTGCTGCATCTTCTTTCTGCTTCGCTTCTCCCTGAACGGATTCTCCGTTCTGTACTGCTTCCCCCTGCGCGGATTCTCCGTTCTGTACCGGTTCTCCCTGGACGGATTCTCCGTTCTGTACTGCTTCCCCTTGCGCGGATTCTCCGTTCTGTACTGCTTCCCCCTGCGCGGTTCTCTCGTTCTGTACTGCTTCCCCCTGGGCAACGGTTACTTCCGGAATATCCTCCCCGCCCTTTTCCATAGCGGGAAGGTTCCCGGATTCCATGGCTGCCGCTATTGACGGCGCCTCCAGAACCGACTGTTGTAATATAAAAGCTGCCAGCATTCCCACCAGCAATGCGCTGATCACTCTCTTTTTCATAATGTGTTATACCTCACTGCATACGCTTTCACGCACATTTTGTCAAAAATTACAGTACTGTTTTTCCAGTATAACACATTTTGTAATATTTCCCAATACTTTCTTAAAATATTTTTAACATTTTTTTAATATCTGCAAAAAGAAGCCCCCTCCTGTGTACAGGACGGGGCCAAGTTCATTCTTTACAATGCGCTGTCAATCAGTTCCTGATAAAACAGGGCATAATCCGTTCTCTTCTCCTTGATAAACTGAATGGCGGCGGAAGGGTGGCAGTTCAACATCCCTGTGAGTAAATAGGGAATATCATATCCCCACACGGCCCCTTCTTCTTTCAGCCTGCCGATATGTTTCTCAATGAAATTCATAATGGCGATCTTATTATACCTGGGATTGCGCAGGAAACTCAGCAGCAGTTCCATATAGCAGTTGCCCGCACCGCGGCCCATCCCGCTGACCGTGGCATCCAGATAGCTTGCCCCTTTGGACAAACTCTCAATCGTATTGGCAAAGGCAAGCTGCTGGTTGTTATGGGCGTGCATCCCCACCTTCTTGCCGTATTTCGCGGCCACATCCAGATACTTGTCCGTCAGCCGTTCCACCTGCTCCGGGCAGAAAGCACCGAAACTGTCCACCAGATAAATCACGTCCACGCTGCTCTGGGCCAGCAGTTCCAAACCGCCGTCCAATTCCGCGTCTCCCACCTTGGACACCGCCATAATGTTGACCGTAGTCTCGTAGCCCTTCTTCTTGGCGTCCTCCAGCATCTCTATGGCGGCGGGGATGGTATTGATATAAGTGGCCACCCGCACCAGGTCGATGACGCTGTCCTTACGGTTTAAGATGTCCTTCCTGAAATCGGTACGGCCCACATCCGCCATGACGGAGATCTTCAAGTCCGTCTTATTATCCCCTACAACCTCCCGGATGTCCTTCTCATCACAGAACTTCCATTTGCCGAAATCCTCTCTTCGAAAAATCTCTTTGGAAGCCTTATAGCCAAACTCCATATAATCTACTCCGGCCTTAATGTTGGCCAGATACAGGTCTCTTACGAATTCATCCGTAAACCTGAAATTATTCACAAGCCCGCCGTCCCTCAATGTGCAATCCACTACCTTGATATCCGGGCGGAAGGATACCAGGCTGCCCTGTCTCTCTCTGCTCATGCCTATAGCCATTCCTTTCTGTGACTCTGCCCCGGGACAACTGTTCTGATACCCGGTCCGAAAGAACAACCCTTCGATTTATCACTTTAAACTGTCGCACTTTAAACCAGTAAAATGCCGGAGAGTAAAAAAATGGAAGCAAGGAGGCTCGAACTCCTGACCTTTCGCGTGTGAGGCGAACGCTCATCCCGGCTGAGCTATGCTTCCATGAACCTTATTATATCACGATATGCGTAAAATGCAATACCCAATTTTTTATTTAAACAATTTTCCACATGTTTCATTATTTCTTCATTTATTCTTTCGGATTCATCTACACTTTGGACACATTTCCCTGATAAGATTATAGCATAAAACAGGGCTTCTCACGGGACACTTTATCGGTCTGTATTATCTGTCCACCAACTTTTTGCAGGCCAGCGGCAGCGCCTCCGGCGCATCCATCGCTTCCGCCCTCCGTCAGGGCATTCTTCTGATTCCTCTGCTGTATCTGCCGGGCGGCCTGTTCCAGCTGGAGGAACTTGCCATCGCCCCCTCTGTGGCGGACTGTATCGCCGTCCTGTTTACCGGGGTTCTGGCGCTATACTATTACCGCAGGATCACGCTCCGGGCAAAGGAAGAAGAGGAGCAGTAGCCCAACGTTTTGAGGGAGCCCGTATCTTTTATTCGACTCCCTCAAAAATCTCACCCAGCCTCATTCGTATGTGGGGAAATGCTTTCAGCGTGATCTCGGTTTCCGCATTATAATGCTCCACCTCCTGATCGTTCTGCAGCATATAACTTTGATCCAGAATGTACTTTCCATCCACAAGATAATAAATTTCCACTTCTCCGTTGGGAGATACAATCCAGTATTCCTCCACTCCGGCTTTTTCGTAGATATCTTTTTTCTCTGTTTTATCCCTCTTGGCGGTTGAGGGGCTGAGGGTCTCCACAATGAATTTCGGTGTCCCGCTGTAAGTCCCGCCCTTTAAGTGTTTTCTGTCACATATAACCATGATATCCGGGCACAGATAGTCGTCATTCTCTCTGGAGTTGTATTGATAATCCAGATTCTCCATGGTCACGAGACATATGCTGTTTTTTAATCCCTGCTTAATTATCGTGTAAATATTGCCGTTGACAATCCCATGCCGGAAATCCGGCGAGGGAGACATATCATAAATTATGCCGTTTATTTTCTCGTCTTTTCTCCGTTCCGTCTCCGCAAAGCCCATGTCGCCGCACATCCTTTCCTGATTTTTTATGCCTGTGTATCGCTTTTACCCATTATAACATACCAGCAAAGATAAAAAAAGAAATTATTCCACAATTCTCACCACTGCGTTGTTCTTCAGCTCTGCGGAGGCTGTCAGGATGATCTGTGCCTCCTCCGACAGGGAGGCGGATACAATGGTCGCATAGTTAGAACAGTTCATCGGAGATTAGGATACTATGATAGCCTGGGCAAAATCTGAGGCAGAAAAAGACACTTTGGAATTCTTGATGAATCCGATTCGGATATTTACGAAACAGTCTTTTACAAGGAAATGCCTGCTCTTATTCTCCAAAATACAAGGTATACCAGAAAAGGATCCGTGAACAGCAGATAGCATGCGCCGTAAAAATGATGGAACAGCCGGGCAAAAAAAAGACGTGGCAAAAACCAGAATGACAACGGATGATTTACACAAAGCATTTGGCTTTCATACGGATTATGAATTTATCTCAAAATCAGCCATGCGCAGCATAATAAAAAGTACTAAAACAGAAGAAGTAAAAAAATAGCACAAATCGTTTCCAAAGAGAAAATGGCTACAGCCAGCATAATTACTGGGTTTGTAGCCACTTTTTGCTTTCACAAATGTCAAACTCGGGATTATATCACGATATGCGTAAAATGCAATACCCAATTTTTTATTTAAACAATTTTCCACATTTTTCATTATTTCTTCATTTATTCTTTCGGATTCATCTACACTTTGGACACATTTCCCTGATAAGATATATCTATCAGCAAGACGAAAACTGATACATAAAAGAAGCTGCCAGTGCTGCTTTCGGTGTTGACCAGCTTCGCCTAAACATTACAGTGCGGCGCACTGTTTATCATATAGAAAGCAGGGCGGTCCGGCAGGGGCCGCCCCTTTTGTCCCTTCCTCAAAACAGAGAAGGAAACACATTCTGCCGGAATCCGGGCCCATGGCACGGAACTATTCGGCTCGGGAAGGCTGACTGTCCGGCTCTGGTCCCTGCTCCTGTTCCCCAGGCTGTCCCGACCTCCCAGGAGTTCCTCCTGCCTCTTCTACGCAGTTCCCTTCCGCCTGAAGCTCCGTCACTTTAATGGCGCCGTCCGCATCTTCCATTTTCCTGATATAGCTGTGCATCTTGCGGGACAGGTACAGGGTGGAAGCCAGATCGGTCAGGCCGCTGAACAACAGACCCGCACCCAGCAGACGATACAGCAGCAGAGCCGAGTCAAAGGGATTGATCACCATTAGAATGCCCACCACTACATTGATCACCGCCACTCCCAGGATCACTACGGCATTGCCCCCCATGCGCTGCACGTCCAGGGCCCCCTGCAGCTTGAACAGGCCGCTGACAATGATACATAGACCGATTATAAAAGGTACCAGTGAAATCACCAGATCCACCCGGTAGATCACGAAAAAGCCCAGGACCATCAGCATCAGGCCCATTACAAAGTCATTGCGGTAATAATTGCGGGTAATGTTCCGGGTAAAATAGACCACCAGATTCACCAGGCCTGTCACAATGGCAATTCCGGCGATCATGTAACAGATCGTGCGGGCCGTAGTGGCCGGTAAAATCAGCAGGATCAGCCCCAATACCATATACAGCGCCGCCGACAGCAGCATATTCCACTTCATCTCTTTTAGCATTTCACTGCCTCCCGGATACTGACTATCCTCACCTCTGTATAACGCGGGCCATGCCCGTGTTATCGTGTTAATACGTATTTAGAATGCATTCCCGACAGCCCTTATTTTTTTGCGTCCTTGTCGGGTACAAGCTGAATCTGTACTTTCAGGCCCATGGCTGCCGCCATCTTTACCATCAGTTCCAGAGAGGGATTGTATCTGCCGCTCTCAAACCGTGCAATATTGGAGCGGGGAATACCGGAGCGACGGGATACCTGCTCCTGGGTCAGCTTCATGTCCTTGCGCATGCGCACGTACTGATCTGCCAGATCCTGTTTCATGCGCTTCTGCTCTCCCTCAATCAGAATCTTGTTGCCCTCCAGATCCATAATGTAATCCATTGCCTCTCTCATCACTTCTCCTCCTTCATTATAGTTCCGCATATTTCCTACGGCACACATTCCTGTGAGCGATTTCGGGCCGCTGGCGCGTCCCGCAATCACTCAGTGCGCCCTCCTGAAATATGCTGTTTTCTGTTCCGCATATTTCAGGAGGAAATGTGCTGTAATTGAGTTGAGATACATGACAAAATCTCGTATATGGGATATGTTATCACATACGAGATTTATGTCAATACCTAATTTCAAATTTTTATAAATTTTCCATTATTCATCCCAACTGTATGCGGCGGTATTTCCGATAGATCACCGGGCACAGAATGATTGTCAGCAGGGAATACAGTACCAGCAGGATGGGAACAGCCCCAAGTATTCTTCCAAAGACGGAATACAGGTTAAAAAGATTCAGCGACTTACCTGTCTGCAATAGTTGATCCGGCAGCAGTCCTATGATCTTCTGTACGGCCTGGCTTGGGACATTGGCCAAAAAGGACGGGAGAAAAATCAAAGCAAAGGGCAGCATTACCGCCGCCACCGCCGATCGGGTCCCGGCGGACACCAGCATACTCAGAAAAGAAATAAACAGGCAGCCTATGTACCCACCTACAGCGATCAAAAGGTATTTCTGCCATACCGTAATGCTGTAAAAGCACTTCCAGCTGTCGCAGGCCTGGACAGCCATATCAAAACCCCCGGCGCCCAAATAGCCCAAAACGATTACACTGTAAAGCAGGAACGCCCCAAAATAAATTTCGGTTACAAGACAGAAACCGGCCTTCAGCTTGGCCCGCACCGCCTTATCCCTCCCATGCAGCGAAGAATAAAAGACGGCGTCCGATTTCCAGATAAATTCATTGGAGAAAATGCCGGCCACCAGATAACCCAGCACCAACATGGTGATCATCACCACGGTGGGAGCATACTCGAACAACTGCGCCCAGCCCACTGCATATTCCACATACAGGGGCGTTTCCAGACTTTCGTACTGCTCTACCAGAAACGCCTTTTCTGCCTCCGTAAACTGGTCTGCCGCTTCCTCTGTAAGCCACTCTTCCAACAGCCTGACACGATTTTGGTAAAAATCCGGCGCGTCGTCCTCCGTCAGAGAATCCACCCGGTAATAATCATAATCCCGAAAACCGGCGGCATAGATTTCTGTATGGCCACAGATTTCAGGTGATTTCCCTGACCAGAATAAAGGGAGTGAACTGCCGGCTCTGGCCTGCCGGATTATCCGCCACCAGGTTCAGAAGTTCCGAACCTGTCCAGTCACAAAGCAGCCCGCTTTTTCCCAAGATTTCGATTCCCAGATCGTTGGCATCCACAATCACCATCGCCACCCCCGTTTTTTGGCTGACCTCGTCACAGACTCTGACAGGCTCACTGGGAATGCGGATCCCTATATGTTCATACGCCGGGATGTCCTTTCCGTAGAATCCGTCCAGCCCCCGGACTTCACTGCCCAGCATTCTGTAAAAAGTGCCGCGGACTCCTCTAAACCCGTCAAAACCTGCGCATACCGCCGCCAGAAGAACTTTTCCCAGGCCGCAATAATTGATGGCAAACTGCATTTTCGTGGGCAGACCCATCCCAGGGCCCGCCGGCGTCCGGCGGACGAAACGGGACAGGACTCTGGCCCAGATGCCGGGGCTGACCTCCTCCTCCGTGACGATCCTCCCCTGACACAGGGCGATAATTTTCTCACTGGAGAAAAGAATATCCCCCGGTTGGTAAATGGGTTTCACATATTTCTCGATCAAGTTGATATAGCTTTCCCCGATCTGCACAAAATGCGTTGTGATGGCATGGCGGGCATAGCTTCTGCCGCCGATTGAGACCACTACCTTTTTCCCCTCATTGGCATAAAAATCCGTAACTTCCATAGATGATTCCCCTCTGCGCTTGGTCAGTTTCTTTTCTCAACCAACTATAACAAGCCAGCCTCTAAACCATCTTTAAAACATAAAGTAATGCTCTTGTACGGTCGAGAAGCAAGTAACCGAAAACAAGAGACAGACCGCCAGCACCACCTAATGTACGTTTTATAAGTTTTCTTATCATAGTAAATAATTTTAAAATGTATTCAGCAATATAAGAAGCAGAAATGACAGAGCTATCAGCCGCAGCATTAAGATAATGCATAATTATTTTTTTGTTGCAACCGCAATCGTTATAGTTATTTGGGCAAAGAGTTTTACAAATAGACAGAAAAAGTGATTTTTGTTGGCAGGTAGTCGCCAATTTTTCTGAATATGTTAAAATGCGTTGCTTGTGGCAACGGGCGGTTTGGCCTACAATAGCAGTAACAATCGAAAGGAGGCTATCCCTAATGCTCAACGAAAATATTAAAGTAATCAGAAAATCAAAGGGACTTTCACAACAGGAACTTGCTGTCAAACTGAATATCGTGCGACAGACAGTTTCTAAATGGGAGCAAGGACTGTCAGTTCCTGATTCTGATATGTTAATCTCCTTATCGGAAGTGCTTGAAACACCTGTAAGCACGCTGTTGGGAGAAACTGTTATTGAAACGGAGGCTGATACTTTAAAAGCTATTTCCGAAAAATTGGAGGTGATAAATTTGCAGCTGGCACAAAGGAAAACCACAAGAAGAAAAATTATTCATTGGTCACTTATTTCGTTATGTACAATCATAGTTATTATTTTTGCAATCTTATTGGAATCAGAAAGTCCTTACTTGAGGTGGGATTACAGGGACCCGGAAACCGCTGTCCTTGGAGTGGCAATTCACTCATTTGAATGGCTGTTTGTCAGAGTGGCGCCGATTATCCTTATTGGTGCAATCATTGGAATTTTCTTAACACGGAAGCAAAAATAAGCAGGAGTTATCCAGCCGCTTGACCAAGGATTGACTTCTGCTGTCGTTGGAAAACGAACAGGCTGGCCTCCTATTGTGTTGGAATTTCTTGATTTGAAGAATGATCGGGCACTGCGGGAGTCGTATTTGGAACAGGCGTTGATTGACAAATTGCAGGAATTCTTATTGGAGTTAGGACGCGGCTTTTGCTTTGCAGCCAGACAGAAGCTGAAAAGCAATAGGGCCTGAAGCCTCATGGTCTCTCCGGTCCGAAATCCTCCTGCCGGCCCGCCCCGCATCAGTCAAGGGCGGGCCATGCATTTGTGGGCGGATAACAGGTATGATCCCTGCATACGTAAAAGGTGGTACTGTCATTGAGCAAAGGATACGCTTCGCTTTCCCGTACCACCGCCACATTGGCCAGCAGGGGAAGCCGCTCCTTTATTTCATCCAGATCCGCCTCCTTCTTCAGAGCAATCACAAGATGCTCCGGCGGATTGTCCAAAAGCTGCTTTGCCAGCAGAAACATGCCGTGACCCGCCGGATCTTCCCGGGCCCGGGCGGACAGATAAAGGATCTGCTTCTCCGCCAGCGCTTCATACACCTCTTTTCCCGTGAGCTGATACAGTCTCACCAGATTGTAGGCCATAACCGAATTGCCGCTGGGAACGGCGCCGTCATAGGTTTCTTTCGGATTCATGAAAAGTTCCGTGCTGCCTGGATCGGAAAGGAAAAAGCCTCCGTCTTGCGCATCGGCAAAACGGCTTACCGCCTCCCGGCAAAACGCTTCCGCCTTTTCCAGATACTGACTCTCCAGGGTGGAATGATACAGTTCCGTCAGAGCCGCCACATAAAATGCGTAGTCGTCCAAAAAGCCGTTTTCCGCCCTTTTTCCCTCACGCCAGCTTGCATATAAGCGTACTTCCCGGCACAGATTTTTTTCGATAAATTGCTGTGCGCTGACTGCCGCCCCCAGAATTTCCCTATTCCGGGTAAGTCTGTACAGAGCGGACAGCGCCGCTATCATCATGGAATTCCAGGAAGTCAGGACTTTATCGTCCAGATGCAGCCTGAAACGGTTTTTTCTGTATTTGTACAACTTCTCAATCTCGGCTCCGAAATCATCCCCGGATCCTTTGCTCCTTAAAAGATTGGGAATGTTTACGCCCTCAAAATTGCCCCGGGCGGTGATGTCAAAGGTCTCCGCAAACAGAGAGCCTCTTTCCGTCCCCAGAACCTCCAGGATTTCATCCCTTGTAAAAGTATAATATCTTCCCTCCAGACCCTGGCTGTCCGCATCCTGGGCACTGTAAAAACCGCCGCCCGGGGAAGTCATTTCGCGAAGCACATACAGGGCGGTTTTTTCGGCAGTATCCAGATAAAAAGGATTGCGGGTTATGGCGTACACCGATGCATATGCCATAAGCAGCAGGGCATTGTCATACAGCATTTTTTCAAAATGAGGCGCAAGAAAATACCGGTCCGTGGAATATCTGGAAAACCCGTAGCCGATCTGATCAAAGATACCGCCTCTGCGCATCTGCGTGAGAGTCTTTTCCACCATTTCCAGCGCCTCCCGGTCATGGTTCTGCTTTGCCTGCAGCGCCAGAAACAGCAGATTATGGGGCATGGGGAATTTGGGAGCGGACCCGAACCCGCCGTTTGCCTCGTCAAAACTTTCGCGGAACATCCCCACTGCTCTTCCGCACAGGTCATCCGTATCTTTGCCGTCGCCGCCGGCGTTTGACTGTCTTAAATGGGCAATGATCTGATCCGCCGTGCGCAGGAATTCCTTCCGCCCGCTGTACCAATGTTCCGCCACTCCCCGCAGCAGATCGGAAAAAGCCGGCATACCGTACCGGGCTTCCGACGGAAAATAGGTACCCGCCAGAAAAGGCTTTTTATCCCATGTCATAAAAATACTCATAGGCCAGCCGCCGCTGCCGGTGAACGCCTGACATACCGACATATACACACTGTCAATGTCAGGACGTTCCTCTCGATCCACTTTTACGGCAATAAAATATCTGTTGAGTATCCCGGCGACGGTGCTGTCTTCAAAACTTTCATGGGCCATGACATGGCACCAGTGGCAGGTACTGTAGCCGATGCTCAGGAAAACCGGTTTGTCCTCCCTCCGCGCCCTTTCAAACGCCTCCTCGCACCAGGGATACCAGTCCACCGGGTTTTCCGCATGCTGCAGAAGGTAGGGGCTGGCAGTATCTTTTAGATGATTGCTCATATTTACACCTATCTGTGCGCACTCAAATCAATCGTTGAATACGCATTTTATTCAGCCTTTCTTCATTTCCTGACCGAAGGACCCCCGGGGCATCACGAAAACACCTGGGATCTGCAATGCCCCTTCTCATGTCCTGCGCCTGTTTATATATACAGTATCGGACAATCCCGGGGGAATTATCCCATTCAGGCCTCTAAAAACATCTGCAGCAGAGCAGGCAGATGCATGTAAGGACCCTGGAGGCGGTACAGACCCTCGTTTATCTCATGCTCCTGCACCCACAGCTGCTGCAGGCATTGGCGCACCGTCTCCTCGGGCAAGCGCGCCCGACGGGCAATCTCCTCCGGGGAGGCATACAGATTTTCAAAATCCGCCACAGTCAATTCATACAGGGCATACAGGGTTTTAAGCACCTTTATGTCCCCCAGCGTCTGAAGAGTCTCACAGATTGCCGCCATATCTCCCCTGCTCATGGATTGATAATACTTCTGATCCGCAAAAAAGATGCCGTTCCGAATATGTGCCGTGGCCCCCTCCGGCTCGGAGCAAATGGACAGCCCCTTCATGCAGCAGCGTTGCCAGCCGGAAAGCCTTGCCACCCCCAGAAGTTCATCCACCGTCACCCGGAAATAGGCCGCCAGCCGGGGCAGCAAGGTGATGTCCGGATAACTCTGACCGCTCTCCCATTTGGACACAGCCTGATTGGTCACGCCCATGGCCTGCGCAAGCTGCTCCTGGGTAATCCCCATCTCCCTGCGCAGAAATGCCAACTGTTCTGCTTTTATCAAGTAAAAACTAAAAAATACATTTTTGCTGTCAATGAAAAAGACACCACAGAACCAGCTCTATGATGTCCTTCAATAATACTCTTTTTCTCATACCATCTATCTATTCTCTCTCACTCATTAGCTTCTGCAGTTCTTCCTTGCTTGGAAGCACTGTTTGATATTTGCTCGCAAATATCTGATTATTGTCTTTTGGCAATGTCATTTCTACCACCGCATCTTTCTTATCCTTGCAAACAATAATTCCAATTGTCGGATTTTCTTCCTCCAGTTTTACTTTTCTGTCATAGTAGTTGACATACATTTGCATCTGCCCAATATCCTGATGTTTCAACTGTCCAACCTTTAAATCAAATAGAACAAAGCATCTCAACAGACGGTTAAAGAATACCAGATCTACTCTGTAATGCTCCTCCTCAAATGTAAACCGTACCTGGCGTCCCACAAAAGTAAATCCTCTCCCCAATTCCAACAAAAACATTTGAAGATTATCTATAAGACGCTTTTCCAATTCAGTTTCTGAATAAACAACTTCTTCTGGTAATCCGGTAAATTCCAGCACATAGGGATCTTTAAAAATGTCATCCGGTTTTTCGACCTGCTGCCCTTCCAATGCCAGACGCATTACCTCCTCCTTCTCTCTGCTTAATGCAAGTCTTTCATATAGGGAACTTCCATACTGCCGCCCAAGTTCATCCTTACTCCACCCATTTTTATATGCTTCTATTTCATAGAAATAAGTTTTAAATTTTCATAGGAAAATCCTCTGCCAAACTCTGCAGTCAGCCGTCTGGATAATTCCTGAAGAATATACTTTCCATAAGCTGCACGCTCACTGCCATTTTGCTCCTCGTCTATGATCAGCCGTCCAGCCTCATAATAAGAGTAAACCATTGCCATATTCACTGCCATGCTCATCTTGCGTTTTGCATCCCGAAACAACTGCACAACCTGACCAAAAAAATTATCACCATTTTTCATATCCTGCATTGTAAATATCCCCTTTTCCAATTCGGTAATTGCTAATTACCGAATTTAAAAATTTTCCATACAGCAGACAGATAACCATCCGAAATAAATCGTAATGTCTATTTAAAGATATAATCCAAAACATTCATCTCACCCATCCCGTAACCATAATCCATTTCGTGATGGTCATATTCCAACTCCGATGGCTCCAAATAACTTTTTATATGTCTTTCAACATCAGATCTTCCTATATTTACATCCTTTTTCGATATTTCAATATTATTTAAAATGTCTTGTGGCAGATTTTCAATCATTCCATAAACTTCCTGTTCCACATCTTCTTTTATCCAATCACAAACAATATCCACGACAGATTCTGTATCTAATTCCTCATAACAGCCATTATAGATCATGTTTTGGTTTAAAAGGTCACCTATGTCATAATCCCCATAATAGACATCCGCATCAACATTTTCCATATAATCCAAAATTGCAGCTTTTATGGCTTCAAGAAATACATCCCTGTATTTCACATAGAAGAAATCAATGCCATATTCTTCCGCTAATTCAATAAGGACTTGGAACTCTTCTAAATATAAATCACCAAAAAATTCCTTTAATGAATCATCATCCAGACAAGCATATGTATTATAAAATGCATCAAATTTATCTGAAAGCAATCTGATAAAGATCTCACACCTTCCCATCACTCCTTCAACGCAATCATATGGAAATGATTTGAAAAATCTTTCAACCAGTATTTGTAATTGTCACGAAACACTTCAAGCCTGCAAATATAAGTCAATATAACATACAATTTTTCATTCTGGTCTGTATAGTTATATGAAATAGCTTCTCCCGACCGAATAATATCCTCTATGTTTTCAGAAAAACCTCGTTTAATCTGCTCATATACTGTGGCATTTTCTTTGATGTTTTCTCTTTCTATATCATTTTTCTGTAGGTATTCTTTTAAAAAATCATTCACGGATGGATTGATTACTCCAATTTCTTTTTTCCTGTTTTTCTCTATGATCTGTACAAATGCGCTTTCTAACCGTTTCAGAACCCCCTCAAATGTATTTCTGCTCGTATCCACTATAGTGTTATTACGCAATCTGTAATTGAATGCCCTCTTAAGCCTGTTTTCACTTATACTGGTATCTTTCAATGAATATAAGGTTGTCAGAAAAATTCTGTCTTCCTGCTGTAATTTTTCCGAAAACTCATCATGCCATATTTCTGTCGGGTTTTCCAGACAACAAAACACATATTCGTAATAATGGTCACCAGATACATTTTCCGTGTAACAAATTCCATTATACGCGGCGTATAATTAGTGTGTTTGACAATTTCCCTGTAATTATATTCTTTTAATATATCCCAATAATAATCTGCTAGCAAACCCTAAAAATATATATGGTTGTGAAAAATTCTGCCTTTGTCTGGAATGGACAACTTTCCCATATATCCCTCGCCAATAATCCAATTATATAAAACTTCGCAATTTTAACATCAATCACTTTAATCTTCTATTTAATTCTAATTTGCATGAATATTTTATCATTAAATTCTTTAGTCTGCAAGCTGTCAAATCTCCCCGCAGCGCAGTTCCCCCGCTGCCTCCCTGTTTATGATATTTTCCATATGATCCATATTTTTTCCCTCTTTTCTCAATACTGTTTTGTGATCACATCCACATCATAGCATGAACCGGGGCCGTGGACAATGGAGCGGTATTTGGAGGCTGTCTTCTCCTGTCCAACCTGCGGTTGGAAAAAAAGAGCCGTCCCCACCGGCCCGGATATAAATCCGAACCCATGGGAACGGCAGCAGCCTGAGTCAGATGCCGGAGACAGGAAGGAAGCACCATGGCCTTCTGTCAGGGGGCAATCTCAAGCAGTTCAAATGCCTTTTGTATAAATTTGTTTCCGTCCGTCAGTCTCCAGATCAGATCCGAGCGGTAATTTTCCAGCATCAGCAGGCTGATTCCCTTGTCAATGCCGATATATCTGTCAGCGAACCACACCGGCTGCACATCCAGATTAAACGCGTCCAGGAAGCCGTATTTCCCCCGCAGCTGCGGGTAGGAAGCATAATGCTGGGCCGCCTCCATGACCTCCTTGGGGCAAAAGGGCAGAGAGCCGATGGCGCCGCAGGGAGGGATGGTTCCGTCCGCCTCATTTACCCGGTTGCCAAAGCAGGGCCAGGCGCCCTGGGCCCCTGAATAGCCATGGGGCGTCATGCAGGCAGTCATCCCCCAGGCGTTCCGGTGGTAGGTTTTCCTCCGGGGAGGATTGTCAATACAGTACTGTCTGTTGGCCTTTGTGGCGCGCACCGAATTCTCAAACCAGTCAATCCCCCGGCGGTCCTTCTTTCCCTTCAGATTCAGGAAGGCATGGGAAAACTGATAGACAAACAGGCCCCCGCAATGGCTGTGGTAGATCAGACCGCTGTCCTTATAAGCGTCACAATACAGGGGGCAGTCATAAAAAATGGACGGATCCACAGGATGCTTCGGCGCGGCAACCCCCAGAAAATACATGATAAACTGTTCCGCATAATGGTCCCAGTGTCCGAAATGGCCTTCCCTCTCATTATATCCCATATAAAAACGGTTACTTTGAGGATCCCGATACCACTCCCAGTCAACCTCCGCATACAGTTCTTCCCACAGTTCCCGGCACCGGCCGCCAAAATATTCCCCGGCCACCAGGCCGCCCATGAGCAGCAGCGCCGTGTCGATAACGGAGACTTCTGATTTCCCGTAGCGGGAAGCGTCCTCCATATGCAGGAAATGATAAAAGAATCCATGGACTCTCTCGGTCTTTTCCTTCAATGTGACAAGGGTGCCTATGGCGCGCTGTTCCGCTTCCTCCCTGGTCACATATCCCCGCTCCACGCCCACTGCCAGCCCGGCCAGGCCATACCCCACAGAGGCGATGGAGCACATATCCCGCTCCACATCATTGTCCCGGATCAGGCCGTAACTCTTTTCCGATTCGCTTACCTCGTTCCAGAAGAAATCAAAACACCGCTTCTCCTCTTCTTCCAGAATCTTACCGGCCGCCTTATTTTCCCACTCCTGTATCATAGCGCCTCCTGTTCTCCTGTCCCTGCAGGAATAAAAATCCTTTCTCTCTCCACATGTTCGGAGTCCAGGCCCACCATCAGGTCAAAGGCCCCCGGCTCCCATACCCACTTTTCTTCCTCATTATAAAAGGACAACATCTCTTTGGTGACGGAGAATTCCACCTGCGCTTCCTCCCCCGGCTCCAGAGAGATCCTGCGGAAGGCTTTCAGTTCCATCACCGGACGCACCACACTGGCGGACACATCCCTGATATACATCTGGACCACTGTTTCACCGCTGCGCTCTCCCGTATTTCTGACCCGGACGGAAACCTTACCCAGATCCTCCGAGACTTTCATCTCCCCGCATGTGAAGGTGGTATAGCTGAGACCATACCCAAAGGGGAACAGCGGACTGTTGGCACAGTCCAGATAGCGGGAGGTATAATGGTTCTCCTTTTCCGTCTCCGGCCGCCCCGTCTCATAGTGATTGTAATACACCGGTATCTGCCCCGTGTTTCTGGGGAAACTCATGCTCAGATGTCCTGAAGGATTGTATTTCCCCAACAGAAGATCCACCGCCGCAGCAGCCCCGGCGCTTCCCGGAAACCATGCCTGCAGAACGGCATCGCAGTCCTGCAGCACCGGCGCGATATCCAGCGGCCTTCCGGAGAAAAGCACTGCCACCACCTTCTTGCCCGCCCCATGCAGAGCATGAATGAGTTTCTCCTGGTTGGGTGTGAGTCTCAGATTGGTCCGGCTGGTGGCCTCTCCCGTATCCCATTCCGGCTCGCCCACGGCAGCAATGCATATATCGCAATCCCGCAGCCGTTCCACCGCCTCTTCCACCCGGTCCGGCACATCTGCTTCTCCGTGGATAAAATGCTCTGTCATGGCCGTTTCCAGCCCTTCTCCCCACTGGGCCTTCAGCGCCTGCAGCAGGGTCTGTGTCCTGTCGGGCTTTCCTTCACAGTGCCAGCCTCCCAGAATATTACCCGTGTCGCTGAAGGGGCCGGCCAGACCGATCCGTCCCCTGGAGACGGGAAGCACGCCCTGGTTTTTGAGAAGCACCATGCTCTCCCTGGCAAAGCGTCTGGCCAGTTCCAAATGCTCCGGGCAGTACAGCAGCCTCTCTTCCTCTTCCTCGTCCGCATCCTTGAAGGGATTTTCAAAGAGACCCATCCGATTTTTCAGTTCCAGAATGCGCGTCACGCATTCGTCGATCTCCTCCCGGGTAATCCTGCCCTGATCCAGCAGCTGCTGCAGGGTTCCCGCATAGACGCCGGACATCATCTCTATGTCCAAACCCGCATGGACACATTTCTCCCCCGCCTCCATATCGTCGCAGGCTACCGAATGGTTCATCAATTCCTCCACCGCGGAATAATCGGAGATCACCACTCCCTCAAATCCCCACTCCTCCCGCAGAACCCTGCGCAGAAGAAATCTGGAGCAGGTGGCCGGAACCCTTTCCACCGTATTGAAGGAGGACATCACCATTGCCGCTCCCGCCTCTATGGCCTCCCGGTAGGCCGGCAGGTAGAAATCTCTCAAAACTCCCCGGGACATATCCACCGTATTGTATTCCCTGCCCCCCTCCGGCTGCCCATATGCGGCAAAATGCTTTACGCAGGAGGCTATTCTTCCCTTTTCCCGGGGGTCCTTGCCCTGGTATCCCCGGACGGTGGCCGCCGCGATCTGCCCGTTGAGATAAGGATCTTCACCGCTGGATTCCATCACCCTGCCCCAGCGGGGATCCCTGACCAGATCCGCCATGGGGGAAAAAGTCACATGCAGTCCCGAAGCCGCCGCTTCCCTGGCCACCGCCGCCGCCGCTTCCTCCGTCAGATCGGGGTCAAAGGTACATCCCTGTGCCAGGGGAATGGGCATAATGGTCACATACCCATGTATCACATCGGTCATAAAAAGCAGAGGGATCTGCTGCCTGGATTTTGCCAGATAGTCCTTCTGCAGTTTTTTCAGGAACGCCGCTCCCAGCGGTCCCAGCACCGACCCGGTTTTCCAAAGCGCCTCGTCGCTGAACTTCCACACCCGCAGAGGGCCCGTGAGATTGGTGGGCGTCAGTTGATAGAGCAGGTCCGGCGAAAGCTGGGTCATCTGCATCGCCTTTTCCTCCAGGCTCATATCCGCCACCAGATCCAATATATGTTTTCTATCCATGTCTTTTATACTCCTGTCGGCCTTATTTGGCCCAGTTTTTTATACAACTTTCCCGTTGAATCAAAGATGTGGGCAGTATAATCTTCCGGCTCTCCTCCCCCCTCATCATCCCCAGCAGAGCGCCCGCGGCAATCTCTCCCAGTTCACAGAGGGGCCGGTGTACCGTGGTGAGGCTGGGATTGGTAAGAGCGCTTCGGTCTATATCGTCCATGCCGATGACGGAGATGTCTTCGGGCACCTTCAGCAGCATATCCTGGAGGGCCCGGATGCATCCGATGGCCATCTCGTCGTTGAAAGCGAAGATAACCTCCGGCCGCTGGCCTCCCCGGATAAATTCTATGGTCTTCTGATATGCCTCTTTCTCGTCCCAGCCGGCGTCGATACACCAGTTCGGCGGGCAGTCCAGCTGAAAAACCTCCGCTGCCTGTTTAAAACCCAGCAGCCGGCGTTCCCCGTCAAATCCTCTGCCTGTGAGACAGGCCACCCGCTTCAGGTCCAGGCTGTGAATATATTCTCCCACCCGGAACGCGCTGTCCTCGTTGTTAATCAGAACGGAAGAGACAAAGGGGCCCTCCAGTTCCCGGTCCAGCACCACCACCGGACAGCGGGCATTGGCCAGCAGATTCACCTGCTCGTTGGCGATCATCTCCGAGAAGATAATGGCTCCGTCCACCATCCTCTCCATCAGAAGCCGGCTTATGTGGGTGATATCCTGCATGGGGCCGCACTTTGCCGCGATCATCTCCTGGCCGTTTCTGTCCATTTCATTCTCGATCCCCCGCAATACCTCGCCGTATACAACGCCGTACAGGGAATGGGCAAAATAGCCTATAAACCCGTTCTTCCGGCTCTTCAGGCTCTTGGCCATACCGTTTGGCACATAGCCCAGAGCCTTGACAGCCTCCAGGATCCTCTGCTTTTTTTCCTCGCTCACCGGCCCCGTGTTGTTTAAGGTATAAGATACCGTTGAGATGGAAACGCCCGCCGCCTCCGCCACATCCTTGATTGTCACTGCCATATCCGTTTACATATATCCGCCGTCACAGCTCCACCTTGATCTCCAGTGTCTCGTCTCCGGCTCTCCCGTCCGTCAGACTGTAGATATATGTTTTTCCCTCCTTCTCTTCTATCCTGCAGGCAGTTCCCGAAACGCCCAGTCCCGTTCCCTCCAGGGCGATGACATCTTCCTTCTGGGACAGACGGAATGTCAGACACCCGGGCTTAGCCTCAATCACTTCCGCAGTAGAATAAAGGATTTTCACTCCCTGGATGTTCAGACAAAGTGGTAACAGCAGCCCTTCACGCGCGCCCAGCCAAATTTTTCTGCCTTCAAATAATTTGCAATCATTATAGCATATTTTACATTCTTTTGCAAAAAAATCCAAATTGAGCACATGAAGATATTTTTCACCCTCCCCGTTTTTGTTGATATCCATAAAAATACCGCCGTATTCCGCGTCTTCGGTCAGCCTGCCGGAGGCTCCCAGATGCTCCATCAGCTGCCGGATCCCCTGACGGTTGCCGATATAATGGGTGGCGATGATGGCCGCCCTGCCCTTCCCCGCCCGGGTAATCAGGCCGCACAGACCGCCGACTACAGACACCCGCAGAAGCGCTTCCGCATCGTCCGCCTCAAAGGTCTGCGCCTCTCCCACGCGTACCTCCGCGAATTCCCGCCAAATGCCCTCGGGCTGCACACTCAGGTTGGGGAGCATTCCCTCGTTCAGTTCTCCCGCCACATGAATCCCCAGCCCCCGGGACAGGATGGTGCAGGGCCTTCCTTCCATATCCATCACAGGCATGCGCCCATACAGCAGCAGGCTTCCCCCGTTTTCCACGAAGCGGCACAGCCTTTCCTGCACGCCCGCGTCCATGTAATCCGCAGAGAGCAGCAGCAGCACGGCTTTTTCCCTCATCCAGCCGCCGTCCTCCTGGAGATTCACCCCGCCAAAGGCGTAATGGTTCAGCAGCAGCATTTTCGCGAAGGTATCCCATCCGCTTCCCACGCGGTAGCGGGTGAGATGCTCCACCATCTCTTTCTCCCTCCCGGAACCCGGATAACAATACTCCGTCATAAAGTAATCGGGAATAAAGCCCACCATCACATTGTCCCGCTCTTCCTCCATGGAGGCCAGCGCCCCGGCGTTTGCCAGCATCACCCGGGTATTCCGCCGGATTCTGTCATAGGTATAACTCAGCTTTCCCTCGGGGTTCACAGGCGCCGTAAAGCCATGCCGTTCACCTGTGATGGCAATTCGGTTGTTCCCGTCTTTCCGGGGCTTTTTCAGCAGCATGTTCCTGCCCCCGGTGAACAGATAATGATTGATCAGACGATTTCCCTGGGCAATGCACATCCTGGCAGTGAAGTCCGCATCGGCAATGTCCAGTCTTCCGTTCCCGCTCTCGTCATAGTCCGCCTCTCCGCTCTGGAACTCAAAGCTGGCCAGGGGCATATTCTGCCGGTTCACCGCTTCCATGTAGCAGTGAATCAGGTACAGATCCTGCATATTCTGCAGGCGCAGACCGGACAAATAGATATCCGACCCGGCCCAGAAGTCCCCGGACTGCCCATATGCCTCCAGCAGCTGGCTGATGCCCACCGGGAATGTGTGGCCGCGCCCTCCGCCGGTCCCGTGAATATTGATCAGGAAGGGAATTCCCCTGATCCCGTACTTGCCCGCCATCTCTTTCAAAGCCATGGCATATTCGGCGTACCTGCGGCGCATGTACCATCCAAGATCCCGGTGCAGCTGCAGGGCATAACCGTCCTGGGGCTGCTCGTAAGCCTTTCTCCTGACGCCGGGCAGCGAGGTCATGAAAGGATACCTTTTTTCCAGTTCGGCACTTTCCATCTGCTCTGACAGCCATCTCTCAAAGTCCGGCACCGTCACATCCGTCAGATCCGGCGTGTTGGACACCCAGGAGAGCATACCGATCTCGTTGTCCAACTGGCAGGCGATCACATTGCCGCCTTCCGTAATCAAATGCCGGGCCAGGATGGGCATGATCCGGGCATACCATTTATCCACACAGGCCAGGAAATCCGGGGCCAGATAGTCCAGGGTCTTGGTGGGGGCGGTTTTGTGCTCCCAGCCTGTGGGAACCAGCTGGGGATAGCGCTCGGCCACCCAGTAGGGAATGCCCTCGTTCTTCATCTCCGCCATGATAAAGGGCCCCGGCCTGCCGATAAAATAGAGCCCATTTTCCCGGCAAAGTTCTATGAAGGCTTCCACGTCCAGATTATCCCGCTCCTGGCCAAAGTCGAATACCCCCTCTTCCTCCTCATGGCACAGCCAGGGGATATAGGAGGCCACTGCATTCATGCCCGCCGCTTTCAGCTTTGTCAGACGATCCTGCCACTCCTCCCTCTTTAACCTGTAGTAATGCACCTCTCCGGAAATAAGAATCTCCGGTTTTCCGTCAATCATCACTTTTCCATCTCTTACTTCAATATTGCTCATAATTGCCTCCTGATTTTAAGTCGCTGCGCGACGGCACTAAAGGGTGAAGTTCTTTCGCCACACTCTTGGGAGAGACAAATTTCATTCGGAAATACTCTCATGAAATTTTCTCTCGTGTGCCTTCACAACTTCACCTGACAAACTGTACATTTTGAAGATCTTCTGAATTTAAGTCGCTGCGCGACGGCACTGAAGGGTGAAGTTCTTTCGCCGCGCTGTTATTCACCTGTTATACCCGTCTTTTCAATTCCTTCGATAAACTGCTTCTGCGCACAGAAAAACAAGATCAGCAGCGGGAGGATAATCAAAAAAGTACCCGCCATCTGAACCGCCTCATTGGCGGTGGCCCCGGCGCCGGCCTCGGAGGCGCTGACCATCTTGTTAAAAGTCTCCACAAAGTTCTCCAGCTTCATGGGCAGGGTCTTGATATTGGCGCCGAAATACAGCGATCCCAGATATGTCTCATTCCAATACCACACCACGGACAGGAGAAAGCTGATGAGAAAGCCCGGCTTTGCCACAGGAACCGCAATCTTTGTAAAAATCACAATTTGATTGGCCCCGTCAATCTCCGCGGCCTCTGTCAGGGACACCGGTACCTGCTGGAAAAAGAGAACAAAAATCAGGATAAAAATGGCACTCCTGATTCCCTGTCCGAAAACCGCCGGCAGCAGATAAGCCTTCAGGCTGTACAGAATTCCCAGATTCTTGTACATGAGAAACTGGGGAATCATGGTGATCTGGCTGGGAATAATAAATGTGGCCAGAATCAGGCCAAACAATATGTTTTTACCCTTAAAGCGATACCTGGCAATCCCATAGCCCGTAAGCGCGCACACCAGAGTCTGCAGCAACGCCGGAAGCACACTCACATAAATGGTGGTCCAGAGCGTTTCGCCATACCCCAGCACCTGGACGGCCTTGGAAAAATTGGCGGTTTCGAACCCATAGGGCACCCAGTTCACCAGGGGGTTCACCAGATCGTCCGGGGCCATAAGGCTCATGCTCAGCATCTTCAACAGCGGATATAAGAAGACAAAGCCCGTCACACACAGAAAGATATACAAAAATAATTTGCCTGCCACTGCTTTTTTCATTCCCGATACCTTCTACTTTCCCTATACAATTTCTTCAGGTTCCTCTCCTGCTCTTTTTTCAGCCTGCGCGCACGCTTCAGTTCCAGCTTAGCCGCCTTGGTATTGCCATATATGGCCTCTTTGCGGGGGCCGTAGAGCAGCATGAAGAACCCGATGACCAACAGTAACACAACAAAGTAGATCCATGCCTGGGCGGAAGCATATCCCAGTCCCAGACTGGTCTGGAACATATTGCCCTGTATGGTGGTGATGACCTGGTTTGTATCAAAGGTGGAGATGGTCACTATGGTGTAAATGATACAGATAACGATCATATTGCGCAGATTGGGAAGCGTCACCTTCCAAAAACATTCCCAGCCGGAAGCGCCGTCGATATGGGCCGCCTCATACATGGGCCGGTCAATCTTCTGCAGAGCAGAAAGCAGCAGCAGAATCTGCACCCCCGAGAACCACAGGGTCATGACAAAGGAATCAATCAATGTGCTCAGCAGCCCGGCGGCGCTGTCCGGCAGCATGCCCAGCACGTTCCGGATCACGCTGTTGGAATCCGCCCCCTGAATGGCCATCAGTCCCATACTCACAAATTTGTCAATGATCGGTCCGCTGATAATGATGACCGGCAGGAAAAACAGTGTCCGGAAGAATCCCCTGCCCTTGATGTCCTTGCTGAGAATCAGCGCTATGGCAAGGGAGAATACCAGGACGATGGGCACCTGGAGTACAATCTCCCCCACATAGTTCATCAGGATTTTGGGAAAGGTCACATCCGCCAGGAAGGCTTTCCGATAATTGTCCGCCCCCACGGATTCTGTCACCAGTCCTGTGGCGGAGATGATTACGGAGTCAAAACTCATCTTAAATGTATTTGCGATCGGATACAGGGTAAAAACCGCAAATCCGATCAGCCAGGGAACCTCACACAGCCAGCCGCGTATATTGTCCCTGGTGCTTCTGGAAAATTTACCTTTACTCATACCCCATCTCCTATCTGGCCGCAGTTCCGCCGCGCACATAAAAACTTTCCCCGCTCACCGTCACGCCGTCTCCCGTCCAGTCCTCCTGCCGGTAATTGACATATATGCTGATGCCGTTGTCATAATCCACCCGCACCACATCCTCCTCCAAAAAGACGCGGTCCTGGATGCCGGCTCCCGAGACATCTTTCAGCGCCCTGTCAATCTCCCGGTATTTTTCAACAATGGAATCCTTCCAAACGGCGTATTGCGAACTGAAGATCCAGGAAGATGCCGTGTTAAGCAGTTCCACGGAGTCCTCATGGGACACATACCAGGAAGGATACGCGCCATACTCCACGCAGCGCAGCAGGTCGCGCCCTGCGTTGGCATGGAAGTTCCAGCCCTCCGAATAGTAGGGAATACAGCCCTTGAGCACGATCTGCATAAAGGGCACGGTGTCCGTGAAAATGTAATAATTGCTAGACCCCAGAGGGATGTCATATATAGCGTCACATTTTCCCCACATATAGGCATGGGGCGCATAGAGATTCAGTTTCAGCCCCGCGCTGTCGGCCTGCTGCTGCAGATTCCTGGCATCCGCCCTTGTGGATACGCTTTTCTTGTTCCAGTTGGAGTACAGTGCGCTGCCGAAAGCGTCCACGGATACCCCCGATACCCCCAGATCCGCCGCTTTCTTTGCAAAGTCCTCCAGTTCCCTGACGGCAAAGGCAGGAGCCAGCCAACTGTACATCCCATTGTCGAAGGTCTGCAGCAGAACACGGTTGATGGCCTGGGCCTGCTGGCCGCTGCCATACCCGCCGGCTCCTTCATATCCCCGGGAGAAATCGGCATACAGGGACAGATTGATCCCCGACTGCGCCAAACGGCTGATTTCCTTTTTCCACTGAGATTTGGACCCCACCTTTCCCGTAAAGGAAAAATCCGAAGGAGCCTCGCCCGACGCGCCCTGGCCGGAGTATCCTCTCAGCACCACATCCATCTGATGTATACCCGCGTCATACAACTCCTGCAGGATAGCCGATGCCTGTTCCAGGGTGGTCATGGTCACGGTCTTTGACAGAATAAGTCCCTTTTTCCGCTCCGACAGAATGAGCTCCACCCGGGCCGGAACACTCTCCGTCTCCGCCTCCCCTGCCTTGATGACCCCCTGCTCCAGCAGCCACTGCCGATACGCATGGGCGATTCCCACATAGTCTGCCTCCTGGCCTGTAAGCAGCACATAGGTGACGCACAGATCTCCCGGATTGCGTTTCTCCTGGTTGGCGGTGAGACTGCTGCCACTCTGATCCAGCTTCATCTGATAGGTCTGCCGAAGCACAAATTTAGGCATAATCAGGTTGTAGGGCGTCCTGATCCCGCTGACATATGCGGCGATCCGGCAGTACTCGTCTCCTCTGGACACAATGCCCGCGATGCCATGGCCGCCTTCCTCCAGGATACTCCCGAACACTGGCATATAAATCTCTTCCGCAGCTTTTAGCATGGCTTCCGAATCAGAGCCGGTAAAGGAACCCATGCCCAAATCGCTGCCGTAAATCTGTTTTTCATAATTTTCCGTGGCGATGGTCTGCTGCCCGGTGGAAATCAAAGCGCCGCAGCCGTCCGGTACAAAGAGATAGCCCTCATTGTCACAGCCATAGCTGGAACCCAAAAAAGGATAGATATACACGCTTTGCAGGCGGATGGCCGTATCCCCGGCCTCCACGATGGAATCCTCCGGGATCAGTACCTCCAGGCCCTTTTCGGTCAAAGTCACCTGCACGTCAAATCCGATGGCACCCCCATATCTGACGCTGCTCCGAAAACCGTCCTCCAGCAGCTGTGTCTCCACATCCGCCCCGTCCCCGGTGATGCTCCAGGTTCTCACATTCCCGTTTTCCAGCCTGCATTCCACCGAAATCCCCGATTCCCTCATCCCCATATAGGTGGCGTTCAGATCTCCCTCCGAAGCCTCGGCTCCCATGGAATCATATATATAGCCGGTGGCCTTTTCCCGGATGCGTATCGCCAGAGATTCCGGATTGCAGTACAGTTCAAAACTGTCGTTTTCCGCCGCCAGCACATAGTCCTGATCCTGTGTGCCTGCCGCCAGGGATTCCATACCCGCCCGCAGCAGACAGGCCAGCAGCAGGCCCAGGGCCGCGGCCAATCGGCGCCGCCATTTTATCTTACACACGAAGAGCCACCTCCTTATAGATACTCACGATAAACTGCCACAACTGCTGTCCCAGCAGGTAGAAGGTAAATGCCGCCAGCAGGAACAACAGCATTGTGATCACAGTGACGCAGATATTTTTGACCGCCTGGGAAACGCTGTACACATGCACCTCCTGAACCATCAGATAGAGCAGTATCCCACACCAGCAGATAATGGCCATATAGCCAAACTCATAGAAAAATCTCTCATTCTCGGTGAGTATATTGGAAAGGATCTGCAGGGGCAGCATAAACACCAGATATGGCGAAAGGGCGTATATTGTGCCGCAGTACACATGTTTCAGCTTTCCCTCACCCCCGGAGATGGTGCTCACCAGGAAATTGCATACCACAAAGAGCAGCAGCGGCAGCAGAATCCGCCCTATCAGGCTGGCCAGATTCACATAGGCGATTTCCACCTGGTTAAAGAGATAACTGGTAAAATACAGATTGGTTATCTGCAGAACGATGAGCCACAGATACAGCAGGGTGGCTGTGAGCACGCTGACTTTTTCCTCGTGATGAATAAGGTAATATCCGTCAAAGGGATTGCGCAGCATGCGCTTTTGGATGCCCAACTGCTGCAGCAGCGGAACCTGTCCCAGCCTCTTTACGGCCCTTTCCGCCGGCGCCAGAAAATGCTTTCTGGCATTGAGCATACCCACGATCTTTACCGCCGCCCACAGCGCCGCCAATGCGAAGAGCAATTTGGTCAGATTGGCTTCAATCCATTGGTTCCGCGCATACCAGTAAGCTTGGGAATATCCCGAAACATTCCCCGCCACCCGATACAAATCCATTGCCTCCGCATAGTCCTGCCGCTTGAAACTCGCCTTCGCAAGTGCCTCGTAGGAAAAGAGGAATGCCGTGTTGGTCCTGTTGATCTCCTTCCAGTTTTCCTCCGCTTCTGCGTATTTGCCATTCATATAGTCGGACAGTCCCCGATGCACCTTTTCGGCAAAGTCCGTAGGTTCGTACTCCTGTATGATGCCTTTTCCCTTGTCCAGCACATACAGAATCCCCTTCTCTGACACATCTATGGCCGCCGCGCTGGACACCAGGCCGATGCGCTGCATCTCCGTATCCACATAACCGAAGGCAAAAATAATATTTCCGTAACTGTCATATTCATAGATGGTTCCGAAGGAATCCACGGTGTAGATGTTCATATTCCGGTCCACCGCCACATCCACAAAACTTCTGCTGTAATATCCAGGAGAAATCAGATCCGCCCCCGCAATTGACAGCTTGCGGATACTCTGCCCCTGTTCACCCGCGTTCTGTCCCTGGGTAACGGTATACATCAGCCCCAGTTCGTCCACCGCGATATTGGCTACGCTGGAGGGAATATTTTTGAACAGTTTATCCAGTTGTTCCTGCGTAAAAAAGGTCCTCTGCAGTACCATCATCAGCGAAGTATTGGTGCGGTTGGACCCGAAGTAGCCCAGAAAACCGCCTTCAATGCTAAGCTGCATAACGCCCGATGTGGAGCCCTCCGACACCACATAGAGATTGCCCCGCTTGTCAACCCCTATCTTCACGGGCAAAAAAGAAGTATTCTCGCCGAAAATCTTCTCCTGGGGTTTTCCGATCTGTGTATACAGACTCCCGTCATGGTTAAATACCAGGATTTTCCGCGCCTCCCGGTCCGCTGCATAGATATATTCATCCGTCACGGCCAGGCCGGAAGGAGCTTCCAGATATTCGGAGGTAATCTCCTGAACCACCTCCCGTCCTTCCATCACCAGGATGCGGGCATTCCCCGTATCCGCCACATACAGCCTTTCGTCATAGACAAACAGATCTTCCGGCGACTTTAACCCCGGATTCAGCAGCTTTCCCGGCTCGTAGGCGTCCTGGGTATGAACCAGCCATCCATTAGGGCCCTGTGTCCACGTCTGATAGGGAGCCTGCGCGTGTAATTCCATCCCCGGCGGCAAAAGTACTGCCAGAAGGATCAGCAGGCATATCCATTTGCATGCTTTTTTACCAAAATGTTTCATCGCTTTCTCCTTATTTAATACCGGAATGGGCCATGGTACTCATAACGTTATTCTGCATTACAATAAAGATGATCAGATTGGGAATAAACATAATCAGGGTGGCCGCCGCGGCCATTCCGATTCCGGCCACATCGTTCCCCGTAGTGGTCAGCGTAGACATGTAATACCCAAATGTCTTGAGATTGTCCCGGTTCAGATACAATTCGCTGGCTTCAATGGTATTCCATGCGGTCTGGAAGGTGAGGATCACCACCGTGGCCAGTGAAGATCTTGACAGCGGGATTACAATCCTGCGGAAGATATACCAGTCTGTGGCGCCGTCTATTTTTGCCGCCTCCAGCAGTTCATTGGGAATCTGGTCCATAAACTGTTTTACCAGAAACAGACCCACCGGCATAGCCAGCGCGGGAATCACATGGACAAGGAAACTGTCGATCATCCCCGTCTTATAAACGATGAGATATTTGGGAATCTTTACCGCCGCCCCCACAAACATCAACGCCATGGTGTTGATGCCGAACACCAGGTTTTTGGCCCGGAAGTTCTTTTTCGACAACGCATAACCCGCGCTGGCCGTGATGGCAACCGTGCACAGTACCGTCAGCAGCGTAGACAGTATGCTGTTGAAAAAATACCGGTAAATAGGCACATCCGAACCGTTCATGGCCTCTGCCAGCTTGCGGAAACTGGACAGGGACGGATTGGACACGAAGAAGCGCGGCGGGTACAGATACAACTCGTTCAGGGGCTTCAGCGCCTGCGAAAAGATAAAGACAATGGGCAGCCCGGTCAAAACCGCCATCGGAATCAATATCATGTAAAATTTTATCTGACTGGGATGAAACCGCGAAGGATTCATCTTTTTTCCCTGTATGGATGCCATCTCTCTCCTCCTTAATCACCATCGCCAAACAGCTTGAACACCGATTTGGAACAAAGCGCTATGAATACCAGCAGCACCACCGAAATCGCCGAGGCATACCCCATCTCATACCGCAGGAAGCCGTAGTCCTCAATATGGTTCAGCACCAGCTGGCCTGCGTACTGGGGCGTGGGGTTGGAACCTGAGAGGGTCACTCCGATGGCCCCGGCCTGGAAAGTATTCACCACCGCCATGACGGCGCCGAACAGCATCTGGGGCTTCAGAGAGGGGATGGTGATATGAATGATCTCCTGAAAACGGTTCCGGACGCCGTCGATATACCCCGCCTCGTACAGTTCCTGGTTGATATTGAGGATACCCGCCAGCATGGACAGAAAGCCTACGCCCATACTGGACCACAAGGTAACCACGATCATAACGGGCATCAGCCATTCCGTGGACTGCAGCCATTGCACCGGCTCCCGGATCAGCCCCCAGCTTAAGAGCAGACTGTTCAGATATCCTGTCTGGTCCCCGTTAAACAGCACTTTCCAGATAACCGTCATGGCCACGCCGCTGGTCATGGAGGGCGAATACAAGACCAGCGCCAGCACCGTCCGGGATCTCTTGGGGACCTGGGCCAGCATCCAGGCCATAAGGAAGGAAAGGATATATCCCAGGGGCCCCGCGATCAGCGAAAATTTCAGCGTGTTGGGAACCACATATTGCATAAAGACCGCATCCGACGTAAAAAGCGATATATAGTTTTTCAGTCCCACCCATGTAGGAAAATTCACAGAGTCAAAGTCCGTAAAGGAAAGCATTATGGCCAGGCCCACCGGTATCACAATAAACACCAGAAACAAAATCAGATACGGCGCCAGAAACAGATAGGCCGACCGCGCTTCTCTTTTCTGCTCATTTTTCTTACTCATCCTGTTTCACCCAACTCTCTATCAATTCGATTGATGGAATCCGATATGGTTTGACCACCTTCTGGTCCTTAACATAGCCGAATTCCTCCCACTTCCTGTTCAGTTCCTGGTTCATGAGAATGGCGGCGTCATCCAGCGTACTGCGCACGTTTTCTCCGTTGAACACCACGGAATTCCACACATTGCTTATTTCACGTTCAATCATATAGCTGGCGGGAGTCTTGACAAACTCGTACAGCCACTCCCACTGCTCCAGGATCACCTCTTTGTGGTCCTCCGTGATGGGCAGTTCGGAGAATGCCTTCACATTGGCGGTATTCCACATATAGGTATCACCGTACAGAAGCTGCATCTGGGTTCCGAAACGCTCCTGGGTCTCGGCGGAAAACCACCATTGGAAGAACTTCCAGGCCGCGTCCTGCTTCTGGGATTTGGAGAAAATCACGCCGGTGGTGCCGCCGCCCGTGGACCATCTCTCCACTTCCCCGCTTTCCGATCTCACGCCGGGCATCACGGTGATATCCCATTTCCCGGTGAGTTCCGCGGCGGCCGCCTCCAGCTTAAGGTAGGTGCTGAAATTGGATACGCCCATGGGAATGGTGCCGTTTCGGAAAGACTGATAGAAATCAGCCACCTCCGTGGGAAGCCCATATATGGTGAACAGATCCGTCATGAACTTCATTGCCGTCAGGCCCTCTTCGCTGTTCACCGCCACCGCCATTCCATCCTCCTCATAGATGGAGCCTCCGTACTGCAAAAAGAAAGGGGTGGTGGCTGAAAACGTCTTAAACGAACTGGAGGACGCCAGCGGAATGTAGAAATTCATTCCGTATCTCTGCAGGACGGGCAGGATCCCCAACACCTCGTCCCAGGTATCGGGAATATCAATTCCCAGAGCCTCCATCAAATCCTTTCGGTAATACAGCACAAAAAAGTCCTGGGTCTCGGGGAAGGCGTAGATACCGTCCTCATAAGTATGGGTCAGCATGGAGCCCGGCAGGAATTCCCCCGCGGCTTCCTCAAACCCGTCGAATTGACGCAGATCCGCCAGCACGCCCCGGATGGCCAGATCGTAGGGCAGATGGGTGCTGAGGCCCAGGGCCGCGTCCGGCTGGGTGTTGGTGGTATTGGCCAGGATCAGCTTGTTCTCATCCTTCATGACGGAGAAATTAACCTTGATGCCCGTCTCCGGCGTAAAATAAGCATCCGCCATGGTCTGCATCTCATTGATATAGGTCACCGCCCGGTTCACCCAGATATCAATGGTCACATCGTATTCCTCCGCCGCCCGGGCATCCCTGGAGAAGAGATCATCTATAAAGTACAGGAACTCTTCCCTGGTTTTGCGCAGCGCGCCCACCTTGAAATCGGGAATCCGGCTCCCCTCCTGGCAGATGTATATGCTGTCCAGCGTCATGGGGCTTTTCTGAATACTGTCCAGCACCGAGCCCAGCATCTGGGCCACCGAACTGGAGCCTTCCGAGAAAGAGGAGAGATTGGCGGGCAGCTGGTCCGGGTCATCCCCCAGCTTCCGCAGACGGCTCACCACGATCTTCAGATTGGCGATATCGGTATTGCCCTCATCTCCCTGATTCAAAGCGATCAGCCGGTTCCGCACCTCCTCCAGTTCATCCGCCAGCCGGTATAAGTCCTGGCTGAGTTCCGGGATATAGGACAGGATTTCCCAGTCCCGATTCAGATCATCACTTCCCCCCGTAACCTTTTTTACCTCCACGGCTATGTCGGCGATTCGGTCTATCTGCCGGGAAATGCTGTCTGTCAGGGGATTCATCTCCCGCCCGTCCACCTCCAGGCCCAGACAATGCTTCCCCTCCTCCAGATAGAACTGAAACACCCCGTTTTCATTCCCGAACTCCTTCACCGTCCAGGAAGGGGAACTTTCAAACAGAACGCCTGCCGCCTCCGCGAACGGCAATTCCCCGTCCAGGGTCAGGGTTCTGCGCACCACTGTGTTGGCCTTGTCGTTCTGCTTATATTTCAAAGCGATGGAATACCAGCCGGCCGCAGGGACTTCAAACTCATAATACAGCGCCTGCCCGTTCTCATTCCATGTGGAACCGCCGATGACGCTCATCAACTTCGTATTGGGGAGATAGGGGCTTGCCTCCACATCCCGGGTGGCCACAGGCCGGGTGGAGGTGGTATTTTTCCAGGATACTCTTTCCGCCTCCAAAGATATCATGGCCTGGGCGCTCTCCACCGCCGGAAAAGCCTTTCGGTAGTCCTCATAGGCCATATACTCCGGCAGAGACTGCACACATACCTTTCCCAACAGTATGGAGGATTTTTCCACCGTGAACTCCAGTTCATTCTCACCCTTTTCCAGATAGAACAAAAGGGCTTCCTGCCCGCCCTGTCTGGCGGATTTCAGTCTGCGCGACTGCCATCCATAGCGCAGGCTTGTGTCCGGCGTAATCTCGTCCCCCTTGGAGTCTGTGCGGAAAGGCCAGCTCTCCGCGTCATACATCTGTTCCAGTATCAGTTCCCGGCACTCCGAAAACGGATATTCGCCGTTTACCCTGAGACTGACGGTGTGGGATACCGCCTTATCGGCCAGGCAATAATATTCCACTGAAATCCCATATAGTCCGGCCTCTTCCAGGGTGACTGTCAGACTGACGCAGTCGCCCTTGTCCATGCGGGCCACACTCCCGCCATAGCCAAGGGAATCCTCCGCCCCCACAATCTCCGCGCCCGAAAACCCGGAAGGAGCAATGGTCTGAAACACATCCTCCGCCTCCTGCGCTCCCTCCCCGCGCCATTCTTCTATGACCTGACTATATGGAGCCTCAGTCTGGTCATTTCCAGCAGCTGTAACAAACGATAGTGCATTCCATGCAACCGCCGTAACCAACGCTGCAACTATTCCTTTCATCCATCCTATCCGTCTCGTCATATCCACTGTCCTTCCCATTCCGCTGCCCGCCTGCTATTTCTTAAAAGCCGCGCCGCCGGAGCGGCGCAGCCAGTTTTTTCCGGTTATCTCCGGACTTGCCTTACTCCTGTATATCCCGCATCTGCGCTTATTTCGTCCGTGCGTCGATGGCCGCCCTCTCCTCGGAGATAAAGCTGTTGGCAAGCGTATTTAACTGAGAGGCATAATCGTCAATGGACAATTCTCCGGAAATACATTTATCCACAATATTTGCCATCGTAGCTTCCTGCCCGTCCAGTTCGATGCCTGTAGTTCCGTTCCAGCGGACGAACTCATATGCGGGAGCGAATTTGAACGCCTCTACCACCGTGCCGTTGGCCGCCATATTCTCATAGGCTTCCTGTACGCCTTTTACAGGGAACTTCTCAAAATAGCGCTGCAGTACCGCTTCATCCGCCGTGATGGGCAGCGCCACCCAGCTTACGCTGTCGTCCGCGTCGTCAATATCCATACGGTTGATCGCCGCGTCCACGCCCCAGAACATAAACTTCACAAACTCCCATGCCTCCTGGGGATGCTTGGTGGTGGAGGAAATGAAGCAATAGTCCGGGATGATGGCGTTCTTGCCGTCGGGAAGTCCCACATATTCCACATTGTAGGTGATGCCGGAACCATCCGTATACCCGCCGCAGCAATAGCTTGCGTCATACCACATGGCTGTGCAGCCCTTGAGCCATGCGTCATAATCACCGGCCTCGGCTCCCGCGGATATGTTCTTCTGGTCGTTGCTGAGACCCGCCCAGGAATAAGATACCAGATTCTGGGTTTCCTTCACCGCACGGATAAATTCACTGCTGTCCAGATGTACCTGGACGCCGTCATACGTATACCATCCCTGTTTATCATCCCATACATAGGGCAGGAAATTGGGGAAATCATTCACGTATTTGAGAGCCGCAATGCCATTGGAGGGATTGTGCAGCTTCTCCGCCGCGCTCATAAACTCCTCCCAGGAATATCCATATTGCAGCGGCGTCACATTCATCTCGTCAAACAATTCCGTGTTCATAAAGATGCCGGCGATATGCATGGAAGTGGGAATGCCATAGCTTTTGCCGTTGTACATCCCGGACTCTCTCAGAGACTCGGGAACCATATTCCAGTCGGCGCTGTCTGCCCCAATCAGGTCGCTGAGTTCCAGCGCCCATCCGTTGGACACTGCGGTGGGAAGCGTGGCAATCAGGGAGACATCCGGCAGGGATCCGCCCGCCGCCGCGGTGGCCAGCGCATCATTCCACTGACTCCCGGTGATGTCCTCCGCAATTTCAATCTTAATATTGGGGTGGGACTCTTCAAAAGCGGCGATCATCTGACGTTCGATGTTGTTCTCCTCCGCCGTTCCCAGCGCCCAGCTGGCAAACCGAAGAGTGACCTGTCCGTCCCCGCTGCCCTCTCCCTCTGTTCCCTGGGTTCCTTGGCTTTCCTGGCTTCCGCCGTTCACCGCGGAATCGGGAGTGGACGAGGGATTGCCGGCCCCCTGATTCCCACAGCCCGCAAGGGATGCTGTCATTGCCGTAACAAGCATTACTGCCAAAAGTTTTCTTTTCATAGTATCCTCCTTATGAATATTGTTTTATATAATTCTCTGCCCCTTAGCGGCGGCAGGAAAATTATCAAAGTCTCATTTCTTTTCCGCAAACCCCAGATTCTCCATTCCTCTGCGGATATTCTCGTTTCCCATGAAGAGTTCCCAGATCATGCCGCTCTCATAATTGGCAATCATCAGCAGCGATATGCCCTTGTCGATTCCGATATAATCCGAATCGAACCAGTTCTGGTCCAGATTGTAGGCGTCCTTCAGGCCGTATTGTCCCTGCAGATCCGGGAATGTCATATAGTGCTTCAAGGCCGCCGTCGACTCCTCCGGCGTAAAGGGCATGGAGCCTATGGCACCTGCCGGCGCAATAGTCCCCCCGGACTCATGGGCCCGGTTATCCGTTCCGGAGGGGGGAGCCCCCTGCAGTCCGTTATAGCCGTCCCGGGTGTCGCAGGCGGTAAGCCCCCAGGCATTCTTTCCATAAGTTTCCCATTGCTCCTGCTGGTCTATACAAAACTGCCTTGCCGCCAAAGTGGCCTCCACGGAATTTTGATACCAGTCCGTACCCTTCTCATCTTCCAGCCCTCTGAAGTCCACAAAGGCATGGGAGTACTGATAGGTAAAAATAGAACCGAACCAGGAGTGAATGAAGGTATGCTCTCCGTATCTGCCCTCCAGACGCCCGAAGGCGTAATAGGGACCGCTGTCCAGCGGATATGTAGGGGACCCGGCGCTCAGCACATAGAGAATCAGCTGCTCCGCATATACATCCCAATGCCCCGCAAATTCCCCCTCCGGGGAACGGCTCATATAAAACATGTTCCGGGAACTGTCCAGAAAATACTCCCAGTCCACCCTGCCGTATAGTTCCAGCGCCTTTTCCTGTACGGACCCGCCGAAATACTCTCCCGCCACAATCGCGCCGCAGAGCAGCAGACCCGTGTCGATAATGGAAACTTCGCTCCCTGTGGCGGGCTGCCCGTTCAGCATATTGACAAAGTGATAGAGAAAACCCTTTTCATGGTCCAAAGAGAGCAATGTGTCCAATGTTTTCTCCGCCCTCTGCCGTCCCTCCTCCTGGGAGATCCAGTTCTTCCGGATTCCGTATGGAATGGATGCCAGGGCGAAACCCGTGGCCGCGATGCTGGATACGTTTTTCGCCCCGGGATACCGATCCCTCACCATCCCGTAGGCCCCGCTGACTTCATCCGTCTGGGCCTGCTCCCACAGGTATCGGAAGCATCCCTCCGCCTCCGCCAGCACCTCTTCCTCCAGGGTTACGGAAACCGCCGCCTCACCGGCGGTTCCCTCCGGGGGATTTCCCCCGCATCCCGTCAGACAGAGCAGCAGCGCCAGCGCCAGACATGCCAGGCGCTTTCTTCCGCCCTTCCCTGCTTTGTCCCACTTATACATGGCTCAGCCTCCTCCCGGTCTCTCTTAGTCTTTTTAATAGGTCTGCAGCGTCAGTTCCCGGGGAAGTTCCAGCCACTGCTCCCGGGAAATCCGGATGCCGCCCTCCCGGTACAGATCCTTTAACTTCGGTACGGATAGGGGCTTCCCCTCCGCCAGGAGTTCTGCCGCGCCGTATCCCCTGTTTTTCACCCGGTAGCGGATGTTTTTTGTCTGATTCCAGAAGGTTACCGTGATCTCCAGGCCGTCCAGTTCTCCCGGCAGCACGGGGTTCAGTTCCACCTGCTCTGCCGATATCCGGATACCCAGCAGATCCCGGATGATCCGCCCCAGATAAATGCCGGGGCCGCTGGAATAAATCCTCCAACCACCTTTTGCCGCGATCTCGGCTTTTCTCAATTCCTCAAAGCGGCTGCTGAATTCATACCTGTCCGCCACATCCGCGTCAGAACTGCTGAAATACGCGTTTGACTGTCTCAGGGCGGCATTGGGAACCGTCTCCGAAAGCAGAATGGGATTCACCTGCAGGATTCCTTTCCAGAGTTTCTCCCCTCTCCCCAGGCGGGCCATGGCCTCCAGATACCGGATGTGCGCATGTACATAGAGTATGCCGATCTCTCTTCCCACATTTGCCGCCTGCTCCGCCCGCTGAAAGTATACGGACTTCCCGCCGCTGTAGACTGCGGGCCTGTTCATCAGCCGGACCCCATCCGGGAAGGTCAGTTCTCTGTCAATCAGTTCTTCATTGGCTCCGGCCAGATCATGATCCGCGATTCCCGCGATAATGCTTCTTGTCTGAGGCAGCAGCCGGAACTGTATGCCAGTCTTCTGATCCAGGGGATGGAGCAGATATTGAATCTGTTCCGGGGCCTCCATCAGGATGAACCCGGCAATCACTCCGTCTTTGACCAGATAGTTGTAAAAATCTTTCCGCATCTCTTCGGCCAGGGACAGCAGGCTTTCCGCATATTCCCCATGGGTCTTGTTAAGCTGTTCGCCCAATTTGGAGATCACCTGGATGGCCAGAGCGTCCGTCCAGGCGCTGCACAGCTTTTCCTTCCATTCCGGCCTGGCGGGCTGCAGTGTATCATCCCAGTCTCCTCCGGCGTAATTGACCAGCCATGTGCCCGGGAGCATTCTTTCCCGAATGCTTTCCACCGCCCTCTCTATATGCCGCAGAATACGCTCCCCTTCCCCATCCCGGTAGGGCGTACAGATATCCAGTATCTGCGTATCGCCGCTGGCTTCCAGATAGTCTCCCATGCTTTTCAGAGGCCAGAATACCACATCTCCATGGCAGTCTCCCGCTGCGTAGGGATATCGGTCATACATGAAATACTGGGGCCATTCTCCCGAAGCCTTGTTCTGATGGGCAAATATCTCCAGTAAAGTCTCTCTGGCCAGGGACAGATGGCCGGTGGAAAGAAAGAGTTCCATGGGCCCCTGACAGACATCTCTGGTCCCCCAGGCCGCGCCTCCCGACTGCTCCAATCCATGGGGCGCCGCGAAATGGATCATGGCGTCATGCAGATACCAGGGAAGGATCTCGTTCATCCGCTCCAGCCCGGAGCCCTTTTCCCCATTCTGAAACCGAATGTCCGCCAGGAAGGAGGCATAGAATTCCAAATATTTCTCTTCCTCTTCCTCCGGGGAAAAGATTCGCTCTTCCACAGCTGCTTTTTCTCCCAGGGTTCCGCTGATGAACAGGTTCATCCGGCTTCCCTCTGCGGCTGCGAGCAATAGCCCCGCATTTCTGGGACGCCCATCGGCGTACAGCAGTCCGTCGTCCCGGAAGCAGCCCTGGGTCTCCAAAAGAGCCATTCTGTATTCCAATTCCGGATAATACAGATTGGATGGCTTATCCTCGCCCGGTCTCAGGCGCAGGCCTTTTTTGTCCGAATCATACTGCATACGCAGCCCCTGCCCCGCCAGTGCCAGACTGCATAAAAACAGGCAGTCATATGCTTTTCCGCTCTCACTCTCCACCCGAAGCTGAAAGGCGTTGTCAAAGGCCATGGATGCCGTTATCACCAACAGATCATTTGGGAGGGCATAATACCATCTGGAGAAATTCAGCCCCATCTCATAGGCCGCCGGCATGGTCAGAAGCCGGTACTTTCCTTCCATGCGGACATAAATGCGGATGCCGTGCTGGGTGTGAAGATTCAGCGTATCCCTGGTGGCGTCCAGCAGCGGGTTGCTGTCCACATTTCCCACCACCAGCTGGCTGGCAAAAACACCATACATGTAGTTCGTTGCCGTCAGAAGCTCTTTATCCACCTTATGATCCGACATTCCGGCCAGCAATATATGTCCGTGAGGACGTTCCATCTTCACTTCCTTTTCCTGCAGGACCACATGGCGATGATGTTCCGTGTAGAAGCTGAGCAGCTTTCCGTCGTCGTATTCCTCCAGGCTGCGGACCGGGAAAAGCCTGTCAAGTTCCGCCTGCTCCAGCCCCTCCGAAGCGTAGGCTTTCCCCATCTCCTCATTCAGGCGCAGCGGCTGCACCGGCTTCCCCTCCCAGGCTTCCCTGTCCAGGACTTCCCAGGCTCTTTTCACCCGGGCGCTTCTCTCTGCCTGTCGGTCCGGTTCATCACAGTCCGGAAGGAAATAACCATAAAAGGCAAGGGAACGCTCTTCGTCCAATACAATACTTTCCGTCTGCAGAGCGATACAGGCAAGCTCATACTGGTAAACCCGGGAAGGCAGACAATCACGCAGCAGAGCCTGCGGATACCTGTGCTTTTTGCTCTCCGTTCCGTAAAGCTGAAACGCGTCCGTGGCATAGGCAACCGTTTTGCATCCCAGGGAACCCTGCTGCAGCATGGGATGGCGGCCGCCCTGATCCATGTTCTGTCGGGAGGCAATCACATAGCCTTCTTCCGTCTCTCCTATGTGATGGCCAAGATACTGGCTCTGATAAAGCACATTGGCCCCCAGCGCCCCTCTGTCGGCAACTCCGATATCCTGCACATACACCAGGTCGCAATGCTCTCCATTCCCGGACAGGGAAATATTCCAGATCCAGACAGAGGCATCCTCCCCTTCCGCTCCCTCCGCCTCCAGGGGGCAGAAAGTAACCCGGCAGGCGATTCCTTCCACATTCCTCTCAAACTGCAGCATGGACTCCGACGCCTTTATGGCGGCATCCGCTCCGCACAGAGGATATACTTTCCTGCTTCCGTCCGCCTGGGAGACTCTCAGATAGATATTGCCCACAGCCTCCTCCGTAAGACCGGCGGGTATCTGTGTGATCACAAAGGGTTCCCTTGCGAATTCGTAGATGCTTCCGTTCGGCAGAAAGGAATAAGCCGTATTCCCTTTGCTCACTCGGATAAATGAAATGTCCGATTTAAATGTCTCCATTAGCTACCCTCTCCTTATCGTGTTAAATCCTTTCGTGTTGTAGAAACGTTTCTATGCTTAATTTACTCTATTTGCACATATATGTCAATATATCATGTGCTTGCATTTTCATATTTGTGTATTATGCAGTATTTATAGGAATGGGTTTTGGCAATTTTTAACCAAACGTTTCTATTTTTAAGCGTAAAACCACCCAATGACAAATAAGCCTGGATGCGCTATAATAAAGACAGCGCCACCATCTGCCGGACATTCTTACAGGAGGAGTAAACCCAGGATAGGCCGGAGAAATATCTGGGGGAGCCGCCAACCCGCTTCGGCGGTTGGCATAGAACATAATAGAACAGGCAGGAAAAATCCATGAAGATTAATAAATTTTTGCCGCCACTTGTTATGTGGCTTGTTTTTGAAACGATTGCGGTAACATTATGGTTTTCTCTGGATAATATATTTTATCTTTTCAATTTCTCTTATATCGGCACGGCTATTGCAATCGGGTTGGTCTTATATGGGCAAAAGAAAAAGTATGCCCGGAATATAGTGCAGTTTGCGGTTGGCCTGTACATGCTTGTATATCTGGGCTTTCTTTGCCGGGAAAATATGCAGATAGAGGGGTTCTGGTATTATCTTTTTCTGGGAGTATTTGAAGCCGCCACGATCCATTATGTGATTGCGAAAATTTTCGGCCCGCTGTTATTTGGGCGGGGGTGGTGCGGCTATGCCTGTTGGACTGCCATGGTTTTGGATTTGCTGCCATTTAAATCAGCCTCCACCCCCCGTAAGCCCTGGGGAATTATCCGATATTTTGTTTTTGCGGCTTCTCTTCTGTTTGTCAGCCTGCTTTTTATTCTTCAAGTCCCGAACAAAGGGGAAATTATGTGGTGGAGTTTTATCATTGGAAATATTCTCTACTATGCCGTTGGAATTGCTCTGGCCTTCAAATGCAGAGACAACAGAGCCTTTTGCAAATACATATGTCCGATTACCCTTTTTTTGAAGCCCATGAGTTACTTTTCATTATTCCGCATTAAAGTAGACGAAAAGAAATGTATCTCCTGTGGAAAATGTGAAAAACTATGCCCTATGGATGTGGAAGTCACAAGCAGCTCCCGAAAGAGGAAACATGGAACGGAATGCATTTTGTGCATGAAATGCGTGGAAGAATGTCCGAAAAATGCTTTGAAGCTATAGCCGTTCAAAGCGCAGAATCCCCCATATCACATGAAAAGCAACCAGCGCCGCCAGAAAGCAGATATTGCTCACAGTGAAAATTGCTATATACTTCCCTTTACGGCCACTCTCCTGCTTTGCCACATACTTATAGGAAATCAGACTGGCCATGGAGGCAAGCAGCGTCCCCAACCCGCCCAGGTTCACACCGATAAGCAACTGCCCATACTGCTCCGTAAAGCCCGACAGCAGAAGCGCCGCCGGCACATTGCTGATAACCTGGCTGGCAGCGATGGCGGCATACACCTCCCTGCCGGACACCGCCTGCTGCAGAAAAAGACGGAAAGCAGGGATTCTCCCCAGGTTTCCGATAAAGATAAAAAATCCCGCAAAAGTGAGCAGCAGCCCATAATCCACTTTCGCCAGAATCTTCCGGTCGGTCAGCAAAACCATTCCCAGGACAATCCCCAGCACCGCCTGCCATGGCAGTACATGCGCCACCGCCAGCAGGCAGAGCAGAAACAGCCCCAGATAGACGGCCAATGGAAACAGTGCCTCTTTGGGCCGGAAAGGCTCTGCCCCCTCCATACACCCGGGCTTCCACGCACCGGCACATCTCCTCCCCAGCATCACCCCCCAGACCAGCAGAAGAGCCAGCGAGACCAGGGCGTAGGGCAGCATCAGCAGAAGAAAGTCTCCCATGGGCATCCCGGCTTTGCCATAGAGATACAGATTCTGCGGGTTACCGATGGGGGTGAGCATACTGCCCAGATTGGCAGCGATGGTCTGCATCGCCACCAGAGGCAGGACCAGCCTCCGCCTCTGTTCCCCGCCCAGCAGCCCCAGCACGGTAAAGGTAAAGGGGACAAATGTAAGCAGCGCCACATCATTGGTGATCAACATGCTGGAAAAAAAGCACAGCAGCACAAGCACCAAAATCAGGCCCCGGGGGCTTTTCACCCTATCCAGAAGCCCCCGGGCAATCCACCTGAATATCCCTATGTTCTGCAGTCCGGCCATAACGCTCATCAGGCAGAACAATATGGCCAGTGTCCGAAAATCTATGTAGGCGGCGTATCCCCGGTCCGGCGGTATCACCCAAGCCGACAGAAGGGCCAGCAAAATGGCAATACACAGCACCGCTTCTTTTTTGATGAAACCTGTCAGTTTCTCCATGCCAACCTCTTTCTTGTACCTCAGTCAAATGTTCTCGGGGCAATTCTCTGCCGCGTATTTGTATATCAGATAGGGGGCTCAGGGATTGAGCCCACAGTCCATCTCATGCCACTGCTCGCCGCCCCAGGTGGATTGTGCCATGCCTCTGTCCCGGAACCCCATCTTTTCATACATGCCTACTTTGGACTCCAGACAGGTGAGAAGAACGGCTTTTCTTCCTTTCCTGCGTTCCCTGTCAAGATATCGGGACACAATTTCCCGGGCCAGGCCCTGCCCCCGGTACTTCGGAAGCACATCCAGCCCAAGAAGCATCACGTTCCTGCCTGCAGGGTCATATAATTCCGCGTCCGTAAAAAAATCGTCCCGGAAAATGTCTTCGTCTGTGGACAGACCGTTGAGAAATCCTGCGATTTTCCCGGTTTGCCGATCCACCGCCACCAGGAACAGTTCCGGAGCCTTAGCCACTCTCTCCCGCATCATCTGCTGGCTGCAGGCCTCATTGGGCGGGAAACAGATTTCCTCGATCCGGGCCGCCTGCCCTGCCTCCTCCGGGAGAATATTCCGAAACAGGAAACGCCCCGCCGGTTCTTTTCCTTTCTCTGTATACCTTTCCTGCTCTTTGTATTCCATAATGTAAGGATCCTTTCTGCTGCCTGTATATTGTTTCTCTGTGTTTTCAGGTGATTGCAGAACCCAACTCCTTTTCTAATACATCAGCGAATCGCTGGATTGCAGGCCCCAGGGTTTCTGCGTAGTTAAGCATCTCCGAATTGTTACGATATGCCATCGGATTTTTACGAATTTCCAAGGCTGCCTCTAATGCATCGGTAACAGGACATAAATGATTATTTAATACCCATTGTGCTGCATCTGTTTTAGATGTTACAGTTCCGCTTCTGAGTGTGTAAAGCCCCCTGGCAATATCGAAAAGCCAACCAAAAGAATAGAAACTTCGATTAGGCGTTTGTGCATGCTTTCGGATGCTCTCATAATGCTTTTTTACATCATTATAGAGATCAGCATATTTAGGCATCTTTAATTGGTTACGGACATCTACGCCATACAGCAATTGCCCGTTTTGCAACAACTCGGTCATGCAAAAACTGTCTAATTGATATATATCAGTAATTCGCTGACCGGTGGTTCCCCAGTAAACCACACAATTAGATTCTTGGGAAATGAATGCGGATAGTGTAAGCATCCCTCCTTCAAATGAGCGGTAATAGGGATTGCCCGCTTCATTTTCTAATAGTTTCTGCCGCAGCATTACAAGTTCTTGGGCTTGCGACTGTGATATGCGCTTCTGCGTCAGCACAAGAATGTCAATATCACTCCACCCTAATCTGAAATCATTCAGAACAGAAGAACCATAAAGATAAATAGAGGGCTGATTATCTGCAAGAACTTTGCTGATTGCAGAAGTCATGCAAGCGATGGCTTTTTGTCGAAAGTACTGTTCTCTGGTAATCAATAATTCGATAATTCTGTTTTCCTGCCGATATCTTGTAAAACCAGCGGATAGATGTGTTTGCAGTGCAGCGCTCCGTTCTTTTTCAAATTCATTATGAACGGCTTCGACGCCAATTTTTTCAAAAGCGTATTGTAACAGAAGCCGTAAGGCAGCTACCGCATAGCCCTTTCCTCGATATTTCGCTTCCAAAACAATACCCATCTCATACCAACCAGCATCCACATTCCTATGAACATTAACTTCCCCAATAAATTCGCCATCGGATTCTCGGACTATGTAAGCATAAAAGCGATGAGGTTCTTGTCCAATGAAATGGGTGTACCAATCTGCCCACTTCTTTTTGGGAAAATCAATGCACCCTGTTGCTTTATCATAGTCATTGAAATTCAAGTCATAGCCCTTGTTGTAACTCATTGTATCAGGATCCTGCATGATTTTCTGACGATACCAAAGCTCCTCATAAGCAGGAATGTGTAAATATAATGACTCTTTCATAAATCCTCCTAAAGGAATAACATTTTTCATATGATTGGGGTCATATTTTCCCGCCCTAATGAACAAGAATTGCTGTTTTACTTTACATACGATTCATAATATCGCCTTCACAGAACTATGGAAATATTGTATCACATATATTTGAATATTTCCACCAAGTCCTGTATCTTTTTCTATTTATGTATACACCGCAAAAATCTTTTATGTGGGCGGAGGAAGAATTAAAGCCCGGAGGCTTTAGCAATGGTACGGTCATGGCGTATCCGGGAACAGTCCACCCTGTTTGGATATTTCATTGCAAATTTCATTGTCAGTTCCGCGAATCCTTTCAGGCTGTCAAGTTCAAGCTCTAAATTGCTGTGTTATAAAAAGAATCAACGGCGGCTTGACTGGCAGACAACGAATTGATAATTGATTATTCAGGGGACCCTTTGCTATACTGTAAGCACATCGGTGAGCCGAAAAAAGGAGGAGAACAGTATGCAAATCAAACTTGGAGAAAAAATCAAAGAACTGCGCCAACGCGATAAAAGAAAGCAGGAGGATCTTGCGGTAGTTCTCGGTGTTACCAATCAGGCTGTCTCCCGTTGGGAAGCAAACGGCGGATACCCCGATATAGAAATGCTTCCGGCAATCGCAAATTACTTTCATATCACGATAGACGAACTTTTCGGATATGATGGCGACAGGCAGGCAAGATTGCAGTCATATATCGAACAGGCAGACCAAATATGCAAGCACGAAGACAATGCGCAATTGGTTGATTTTCTTCGAAATGCAATTTCAGAGTTTCCATCGGAATGGCAGCTTCAGTACCGTCTTGCAAATGCCCTGGTATCCATGGGATATCAAAAAAGCGAACCGCATACAATCGTTACCAAAGGAATCCATTATTTCCAATATAATACAGAATATAATGCTCAAAATGAATGCTGGAAAGAAGCGATATCTTTATTTGAAGAAATATTGAAAAAGGAAATAGACGATGATAGCCGTACCTCTGTAATCTTCTCCCTCATGTGGCTTTATTCCTGGATGGGCGATTGGGAAAATGCAGAAAAGACAGCGCTTTCCCAGTCGCCTGTCCGTGTCAGCAGAGAAGTACTTCTTGCAGATACGACTAAAGACGAAAAATCTGAAGAATACCGCGGAGAGGCAATCCTTGCCCTGATGCACGAATTATACAAAGTGCTCCGAACCGCTGTTATGATCAAGCATTCGCTCTCCCATTCACAGGCAGGGCTTGACGCGCTGCTTGCCGTTGTACGGCTATATGAAAGTATATTAACCGATGGCAACTGCGGAATTTTTCACAACGATATATGTATGCTTTATTTGAACTGTTCTTCTATAGCCCTTCATCTGAACGATTCAGAACGGGCTTTGAATTATTACGAGATTGCCTTGGAGCATTTTCTTGCGTTTAAACAAGTACAGAAACTCTCTCCGTTCACAGCGCCGTTAGTAGATAAAGCAAAGAATTACAGGCCAAGTATTGTTCTGCTGGACCGTGAATGGTTTGAGGAGCATATGCAGTCTTTCCCCGGGGAATTTGTAGATGCAATCAAAAACAATCCTAAGTATGCATCCATATTTGCTTAAAACAGACTCCGGATCTTTCGGGCCAGTGCCTCCGCCAGCTGCCTGTGCCCCTCCAGGGTCAGATGCATATAGTCTATCTGGTTGGGCAAAGCCGTGAGGACCTGATTTGCGTCCAGGTAATGGCAGCCGCACAGTTCCGCCACCCTGGCAAATTCTGCCCCCAGTTCCTCCGATTTTTCCGCACAGCCATGCCCCATGGTGGCGGCAACCTCCGTTTCCAGGTAACGCCTGTCTATATTCTGGGGCGTTACCACCAGAATATTTGCTTTCCCGTCCCGCCAGCATTCCGTAACGGCCCTGGCTTTGTCGACCAGCCGTTTCAGTCCCAGCCCGATGCAGGCGGCGGAAGCCCCGAATCTTTCCTTGGTGTCGTTTGTCCCCAGCATAATCACCAGCAAATCCACCGGCTCATGGCTCATCAGGCAGGGAGGGAGATAAGCAAGGCCGGACAGCCCTTCATAGAGAGGATCCGGGAAGCAGGTAGTGCGCCCGCTCAATCCCTCCTCCACCACATGATATTCCTCCCCCAGGCTTTCCTGAAGCAGGCAGCACCATCTTTCTCCTTCGTCGAATCTGCCCCCCGTCCGGGCGCAGTAACCATGTGTGTTGGAATCCCCAAAGCATACGATCTGTCTCTTCATCCGCTTAACCTCTCTGCCCATAATGTGCCCCGGTTTGCCTTGCCTTTCCTGTCTGCAACGGCGGACCGTTACGTTCCCTGTTCTCCGTTTCGTTCGGAAACCGCTTTTATAAATCTCCCGGCAATCTCCAGGGGTCTTGTGATAGCCCCTCCCACCACCACCGCAAAAGCGCCTGCCTCCAATATGGCCACGGCCTGCTCGGGGCTGTGAATCCGCCCTTCTCCGATCACCGGGATATCCAGGGTGGCAGACAGCTTTTTCACCAACTCGTAATCCGGCCCTTCTAGCCGGGGCGAATACGCGGTGTAACCGCTCATGGTGGTGCCCACCAAATCCATTCCCAGTTCCCAGGCGGTAACGCCTTCCTCATATGTGGATATATCCGCCATCAGAATAGCCTGGGGATATTTCTCCCGCACCTGGGTGATGAATTCCCGGACATCCTTTCCGTCTCCCCGTTTCCGATGGGTGCAGTCCAGAGCGATCACCTCCGCCCCTGCTGCCGCCAGCTGATCCACCTCTTTCATGGTGGGGGTAATATAGCTTTCAAAACCTTCATACTGTATCTTGATCAGCCCGATCACAGGAAGTCCTGTCTCCTCCCGGATGGCAACCACATCCCGGATACTGCTGGTGCGGATGGCCGGAGCGCCCGCCTGTTTGGCGGCCCGCGCCATCAGGTACATGATGGATTTCTCCTCCACATACAAAGGCTCCCCCGCAACCGCCTGACAGGACACGATCACCTGTCCTTTGATCCGCTCGAATAACTCTTCCTTCTTCATGAAAAGTTCCTCCTTCCGCCCGTTCAGGCGAGCCTTTCCGCCAAAGCCACGGCCTCGTCCACCATTTTTACACATTCCCGCACCTGCTCCATATCTTCCGGGATCAGCGCGGGCAGCGGCTTGCGGATGCTTCCGAGATCCAGTCCCTCCCGGATCCGCAGGATCTCCTTGATCACGGCGTACAGATTCCCATGGCAGGCGCACATGCCGTAGATGATCTGATTGGCAGCATCCTGCACTTCCCGGGCCTCCCGGATCTTTCCCCCGTCCACCAGCTCCTTGATCTTCAGGTAGAGTTCCGGCATGACCCCATAGGTCCCCCCGATCCCGCCGTCAGCCCCGATGGCAAGCCCTGCCACCAACTGTTCGTCCGGTCCGTTGAGAACGGCAAATCCTTCTCCGCCTTCCGCCTTGAACATCTGGATGTCCTGGGTGGGCATGGAACTGTTCTTGACCGCAGCGACCCTGGGATTTCTGCGCATTTCCCGGAACAGCGGAACAGTCAGGGCCACCCCCGCAAGCTGGGGGATATTGTAGATGACAAAATCCGTATCCGGGGCCGCATTGGAAATATCGTTCCAGTATTCTGCAATGGCATATTCCGGCAGATGAAAATAGATGGGGGGAATGGCAGCTATGGCGTCCACGCCCAGGCTCTGGGCATGGGCGGCAAGTTCCCTGCTCTCCGCCGTATTGTTGCATGCCACATGGGCGATCACCGTCAGCCTGCCCTCCGCAGCCCGCATCACATGCTCCAGCGTGCGCTTCCTGTCTTCCACGGTCTGATAGATGCACTCTCCCGAGGAACCTCCCACATATACGCCCTTCACACCCTTCCTGATAAAATGCCTTGTAAGCAATTCCACCCGCTGCCCGTCCACCTCGCCTTTATCGTTGTAACACGCGTAAAATGCCGGGATAATCCCCTGATATTTACTGATATCTCCCATATCTATCAACCTCCTGTTAGAGTCCCGCATATTCCGTAATATGCTCCATATATACCTTGATGACCGCTTTCCTCACCGGAGCGGGCATCCCCGCCGCCAGTTTCACTTTATGGGCATCCTCCGGCAGAGTGACCAGTGCCTTCCCCGGAATCAGCTGTATGTAATGCTCCACCGGGCCTTCCACTTCCATCAGATCCGCCTCTTTGTCAAAACGCTTCACCGTAAGCCTGGACAGATCCGAAACACCCACCAGTTCCCGTCCCGCCATGACCATATGGATATCCGCGTATTTCTTATGAGCCTCGAAGAAAGCCCCTTCTTCCTCTATGGTCTCATAGTCGAACACATTCATGTAAACCCGGTTCCCGTCTATCTCGTAGCGGCCCGGCTCCAAGCCGTCCAGCGGGTTGCCCAGCAGATAGCCGATGGCCCTGTCCAGGCCGGCTCCCAGCCCCCGATAGCGCTCCAGGTCCTTTATTTCCGCATATATCATAGATTCCACCCCTTTACCCTATCTATTGAATCATGGGTCTGACTTCTTCCCTGTCCGGCCCAGCTGCCCATAGCCCCCCGCAGATGTCAGCCCTTCACGGCCCCCATGGTGATCCCTTTGGTAAAGTACTTCTGGAAGATCAGAAAGATAATGATAATGGGAACCGCCGCCAGCGACGCGCCCGCCATGATCAGGCCAAAGTCCATGGCATTTTCCGCCTGCAATTTCGCAATGCCCAGCGAAATGGTCAGATTTCTGGTGCTGGTCAGCATGATCAGCTGCATAAAGTAGTCATTCCACGAATTGATAAAGGTAAAGATGGCCAGCGCCCCAATACCCGGCTTTATAAGCGGCAGTGCAATGGTATAAAAGGTTTTCCATTCCCCTGCGCCGTCGATCTTGGCGGCCTCCATCATTTCCCCGGGGATCCCCTCTGCGAATTGCTTCATCAAAAATACGCCGAAGGGCCAGCCCACTATGGGAAAAATCACAGCCCATATGGTGTTATACAGTTCCAGCGCCGCCATCTCCCGCAGCAGCGGAACCAGAATCACCTGCTTCGGCAATGCCATGGCACAGACGATCAGGGAAAACACCAGAGTACGGCCCACGAAGCGTTTCTTGGCCAGCGCATAGCCTGCCATCGCCGCCGTGACACAGGTGAGCAGCATGGATGCCACCGCCATGAACACGGTGTTGAGCAGCCATCTCACCGCCGCGGGGACATCGGGCCCGGAGAAATGAATATCCGTAAACGGAATCCGTATCTCCCAGAGCGCGGCCACCTGCCTGCTAAAGAGTTTCCTGTAATTGTCCAGCACCCATTCCCGGGGCCACCACTGGGGCGTTGTGGCATTGATGGCGGCAGAAGTCTTAAAGGAACCCGTGATGATCCAATACAGGGGGAACGCGAATGTAAACGCAAGAACCGCAATAATGGCCACGGATATGATCTTGTAGCAGACGGAACGGTTAAATCCCTTATGTCTCATAGCTTATTCCCTCCTCCCTATTTTCTCTCCGCCATTTTGAACTGTAGGGCGGAAAGCACGGCGATGATAATGGCCAGCACCACACCCATTGCATTTCCATATCCATAGCGGTACAGTTTAAACGCATTGTAGTAGATATAGTACATGATGGTATCTGTGCTGTGGTTGGGGCCGCCGCTGGTCAGCAGCTGGATCAGCGCGAAGCACTGGAAGCTGTTGATGGTGGTAATCACCAGTATGTACAGTGTAGTGGGCATGATCTGCGGCCATTTGATCTTCCAGAAGCATTGGAATCTGGCGGCGCCGTCCACCTCCGCCGCCTCCACCAGGGATTGGTCCACATTGTTCAGCGCCGACACATACAGCACAATGGGCTGCCCCACCGAGGTGGTCAGAAGGATCAGTATGATACACCAGATGGCGTACTTTTCGTCCCCCAGCCAGTTGATATTTTTCTCCAGAAGCCCCGTGCTGGTCCCCAGATAGTTAAAGATACCGTAGTAATTGTTGAACATCCATTTCCATACCACCGTGACGGCCACGGAGCCGGTCACCACCGGCAGATAGAAGATACATCGGAAAGCGGAACATACAGGCCCCCTCAGATTGTAGATCACGGAACTTACCCAAAGGGAAAAGGCGCATACCACGGGGACGGAGACCACCACTATCAATACAGTGTTCTTCAGCGCGCCCAGAAAAACCGTGTCTTGGAACAGTTCCTTATAGTTGGCCAGGCCTATAAAAATGTCCTCGCGGTTCATGGTTGCGTCAAAAAAGCTGGTATAGACGCACTGTACCATGGGATAAATGACAAACCCCAGGAAGAATATCAGGCTGGGAAGCATGAAGGCATATCCCGCAACCGTTTCCCTGCGCACCAGCGCCCTGCTCATGGGATTCTTATTTACTGCTGTCATAAGGATTCCTCCTATATAAGTTCCGCATCTCCCCTACGGCGCATATTGCCGGTGATCAAGATCCGGCCGCCAAGGCGTCCGTATCTCGATCCATGCGCCTTCCGGGGATATGCTGATATAAGTTCCGCATCTCTTATGCAGGCGACCCTCCCCGCAGATATCCTTGGGAAGGGTCGCGAGCCGCACAAAATGCTTTAATTGACTCTGCCTGGCTTATCTTACTTTGCCGCGGCCTGGTTTGCCGTTGTCACAAATTCCTCCACGGCAGTCTTTACTTCCGTTCCGGCGCCGATCTGCTGCAGCATATTCCACCACGCGGTGCGGGCTTCCGCCCAACCGCCTACCACCTGGTAATAATCGCCCATGTAAGGAACAAACTTGGCATATTCCGTCATCAGTTCGTCCCCTTCGTAGATATTGCCCAGATCTTTTACGGGCCAGTAGTTGGAGGCCTTTACACTCTCCACTGCCTGGGTGGGGTCATTGGCCATGAAGTCGATAAAGGTCTTGGCCGCCGCGATCTTCGCCTCATCGCCGTTGTTGAATATGCCAAATCCCCAGATACCGCCGCAGAGTTTGGGATCGCCGTTTGAGGGGAACGCCATGGGCAGCACATCAAATCCGATCTTGTCCAGATTATTCTTTTCCTGAGACACATTCCAGCAGAAGGCCATGGCCAGCGTGCCGTTGCAGAACATATTGATCTCATCTCCGCCTACTATGGACGCGTCATAATTGATCCCGTCCATATCCAGTAAGAGCTGCAGCGCCTTGATATTCTCCTCGCTGTTGGCGGTATACTCCGTGTGCTCCGAATTGGTAAAGGTTCCCCCATACAGATTGTTGACCAGCGCCCGGGTTCCCTGGTCGCCGCCCTGTCCATTGCAGTACACGGCTCCCACATTGGCCTGCCCGTTGTCGTAGACTGCCTGAACGGCCTTGATAAAATTCTCCGTGGTCCAGGTTCCGTTTGCCTCGTCCAGATACTGCAGCGCTCCCGCCGCCTCGAATACATCCCTGTTGACTGCCATGGTGTGGGCTGTCATGCACAGAGGATACTCGTAAAATACACCCTCATTACTCTGGCAGGCATTCTCCACAGAGTCATAGATAGCCGCTTTGGCCTCGTCCGTCCAAAGGTCTCCCAGATCTACCATCAGCCCTTTGGCTCCCCAGTTTGCCACCAGCCGCTCCGGTCCCTCCAATACAATATCCGGGGCCTGCTTGCCCTCGATGGCTGTATTCACCTGATCGTCCCCATTGGTGTAATCCAGATATTCCACCGTCACTCTGATCTCCGGGTGTACCGCATTGAAGCTGGCGATCAGGCCGTCCACCGTGGCCGAATCTCCCCAGTTGCCGATGGGATAAGTCCACAGGGTGATATCCGTAACCTCTGTGCTCTCCTCTTCCGCCTGGGATACTTCCTGGCTTGAAGAGCCTGTGCCTGCGTCCGTACCCGTACTGCCGGGAACCTGGTTCGAATTAGCCGGATTCCCGTCCTTGCCGCAGGCCGCCACAGACAGCACCATCAGACAACTCAGCGCCAACGCCATGACTTTACGCTTCTTCATAAAACAAATCCTCCTTTTTGTGCGATTGGCTCAATCGCATGTGATAAGCCTGTAAAAGTTACTGTGAATTTATTGTAAGAGGCCACTGTGCTTTTGTCAATACATTTTTGAAAATTATTTTCACTTTTTTAAATTTTGAAAATGATTAACATCATCATTGAAAGAATCCGGAAAGTATGATATACTATACATGATTTTCCATTTGTAAAGAGATTTATCAAACAGCGCCGCCTCTGCGGCAGAACGGGAGGAATCATGAAAATTTACAAAACCAGGGATTACGATGACATGAGCCGGAAGGCCGCAAACCTTATCGCCGCACAGGTCATCATGAAGCCGGACTGCGTGTTGGGTCTTGCCACAGGCTCCACGCCCATAGGTGCCTACCGCAGGCTTGTACAGATGAACCAGGAGGGAGATCTGGACTTCTCCCGGGTCACCACGGTCAACTTGGACGAATATAAGGGGATCTCACCGGACAATTCCCAAAGTTACCGCTATTTCATGGATGAAAACCTGTTCAATAAAGTGAATATAGACAAACGCATGACCTATGTCCCCGATGGTATGGAAGCTGACAGCCAGACGGCCTGCCGGAAATACAACGAGATTCTGCGCGCCGTGGGCCCGGCGGATCTCCAGCTTCTGGGGCTGGGCCATAATGGGCATATCGGCTTCAACGAGCCGGGGGATATCTTTGAGAAGGAGACCCACTGCGTCACATTGTCGGAGCGTACAATCCAGGCAAACCGGCGCTTCTTCGACTCGGAGGAGGAAGTACCCCGCCAGGCATACACCATGGGCATCGGAACCATTATGTCCGCCCGCAATATCCTGTTGCTGGTAGCCGGACAGGATAAGGCGGAAATTGTGAAAAACGCCTTTTTCGGCCCTATAACCCCCAGGGTTCCGGCCTCTGTCCTGCAGCTCCACCCCGGCGTCATCCTGGTAGCAGACGAGGCGGCGCTTTCGCAGTGCGATTTGCCCCTGTCCGGCCAGCTGTAGGCTGCGTCACGGAAAACCACATTGCCTGCTTTCTGTAAAATAACAGGAAGCCGCCAAAAACGGAACAGTCTCCCCTGCTGGCGCCGCATTGTGTGCCTGCAGGGGAGACGCAAAACGATGATTTCAGAAGGGATTGAAATATGAAGCATAAGATCATAAACGGACTTGTCTTTCAGGAGGAGGGCTCTTTCATGCCGGCATCCGTATATATGCTGGATGAACGGATCGTGACGGAGGAAGCATACCGGGAAGCCTCCGGGGAAGAAAGCCTGACGGACGCGGCGGGAGGATATGTGATCCCCGGACTCACCGATGTCCACTTCCACGGCTGCATGGGAAGCGACTGCTGTGACGGCACCGTGGAAGCCCTGCAGACCATAGCCCAATATGAACTGCGCCAGGGTGTGACTTCCATCACCCCCACCACCATGACCATGCCGGAGGAAGTATTAACGCAGATCTGCCGCAGCGCAAGGGACTATTCCCACTCAGGAGGCGCGGATCTCTGCGGGCTGTATCTGGAGGGACCTTTTATCAGCGCCGCCAAAAAGGGCGCCCAGAACGAGAAATACATCCGGCCTGCGGACATGGGTATGTTGGAGCGTCTGCAGGAGGCATCCGGCGGTCTGATCCGCACAGTGGCAGTCGCTCCCGAGACGCCGGGAGCCATGGATTTTATCCGGGAGGCCTGCAGCAGTGTGCACATCTCCATTGCCCACACCGCCGCCGACTATGACACTGCCCGGGAAGCGCTCGCCTGCGGGGCCTCCCAACTGACCCATATGTACAACGCAATGATGCCCTTCAGCCACCGGGCGCCAGGCCCCATCGGCGCCGCCGCCGATGACAGCCGCTGCATGGTAGAACTCATATGCGACGGCGTGCATGTCCATCCGTCGGTGGTGCGGGCCACCTTCCAAATATTCGGGGATGACAGAATCGTAATGATCAGCGACAGTATGAGAGCCGCGGGCCTGGAAGATGGCCGGTATGACCTGGGAGGACAATCGGTACTGGTCCGGGGCAATCTGGCCATCCTGGAGGACGGCACCATCGCCGGCTCCGTAACCAATCTTATGGACTGTGTGCGCACCGCCGTTCGAACCATGGGAATCCCTCTGGCCAGCGCAGTAAAATGCGCCGCCGTCAATTCTGCCAGAGCAGCAGGCATCTACGATGAATACGGAAGCCTCACTCCCGGCAAATATGCCAATGTGGTGATTCTGGATCAGGATTTGGAGCTGAAAGCGGTTTTACACCATTCTAAATCCCAATACGGAGGATTGTTATGACTACAATGGTTCTTGACATAGGCGGCACGGCCATCAAGTCCGGCCTATATACGGACGGCAAGTTGACGGAAATCAGGGAAATACCCACGGAAGCAAAGCAGGGCGGCCCCCATGTGGTGGAACGGGCCAAAGAACTGATTGCGGACTATCGGCAGTGCCATCCCTTTCAGCGCATCGGTATCAGCACCGCCGGACAGGTTGACCCTGTCCGGGGCCGCATCCTCTATGCCAACGCAAACATCCCCGACTACACGAATACCCCTCTGAAAGATATCATGGAACAGGAATTCCAGGTGCCCACCGCCGTGGAAAACGATGTCAACGCTGCCGCCATCGGTGAAGCCGCTTTCGGCGCGGGCAGAGAACACTCCGATTTTGTCTGCCTGACTTATGGCACAGGGGTGGGCGGCGCGATCTTTACCGGCGGAAAGCTGTTCTCCGGCAGTAGTTTCTCCGCCGGGGAATTCGGTGCCATGGTCACCCATCCCGAGCAGCGCAATGCCGGGCAGGATCTGTTTTCAGGATGTTACGAAAAATATGCCTCCACCACCGCCCTGGTAAACGATGCCAGGAAGCTGGATCCCGCCCTGTCGAACGGGCGGCTGATCTTCCAGCGCATGGAAGAGCCCCCTGTCCGGCAGCTTGTGGATCGGTGGATCATAGAAATCGTAAATGGCCTCACCACCATCGTACATATGCTGAATCCCTCCTGCATCCTTCTGGGAGGCGGCGTCATGGAACAATCCTATGTGACGGAGCAGATCAGGGAGACATTGTACCAGAATATCATGCCGTCTTTTCGGCATGTGAAAGTACAAAAAACAGAACTGGGCAACCGCGCCGGTATGCTGGGAGCGGCTGTTCTGGAACAGGGGAGGTGATTGGCATGGCCGGAAATATATTGGAACAGATTACGGAGCAGTATCATTCTCTTACCCGCTCCGGGAAAAGGCTGGCGGATTACATCTTTGCCAACGCCCATGACACCCAGTATCTGTCCATCTCCAGCCTGGCGGAAAACAGCGGCGTGTCGGAGGCTTCCATTACCCGCTTCAGTCACAGCCTGGGGCTGTCCGGCTACAACGATCTGAAGCTGGCCCTGGCCAAGGCGGCCTATGTCACGGATATGGGCGAACCGCTGGAATCCTCCGAAACCATCACCTCCGAGGATTCGCCGGGCAGCATTTTCGGCAAACTGCACGCCGCCAACGTCCTCTCCCTGAATGAGACCATGGAACTTTTGGACGAGAACGAGATTTCCAGAGCGGTGGATCTTCTCTCCGGCGCGGACCGGGTGTTCTGTTTTGGTCAGGGAAGCAGCATGGTCATGGCCATGGAAGCCTGGGCCCGTTTCTCCACTGCCACCTCCCGCTTTGTACATGTGGAGGATTCCCATATGCAGGCTCTTCAGATTGCTCTGGCATCAGAGAGAGATGTTATCCTCTTTTTCTCCTATTCCGGGTCCACCAGGGATATGGAGGATATTATGCACATTGCAAAAAAGCAACATGTATCGGTGATATTGATCACCCATTTTCCCAAGTCCCGGGCCACTGAATTCGCGGATGTGGTGCTTCTCTGCGGCTACAACGAAAGCCCCCTTCAGTCCGGTTCCGTGGCCGCCAAGATGGGACAGCTCTTCCTGATCGAATGCCTGTTTTACCTTTTCTGCAAGCGCAATCCTGAATTCTATGCCGGGGCCCGCTCTTCCACAGCCGAAGCCATCACCCGAAAGCTGCTGTAATAAACTCCATGTTACAGCCACAGCGCCTCACTCAGTGCTTTTTGCGCCCTCACATCCTCGATGCACACCATTTTTACCAGAAGCCATGCCCTCTCGTCGTCGGTCAGTTCCGTCAGCTTGTCGGCATCCCGGGAATTGCGCAGATTACTCAGAATGTTCTCCAGACATGCCGACTTATATCTGGCTGTTTCCATGGCTTCCTGCCATGCCTGCCGCTTTTTTGCCAGAGCTTCCTGCAGCTCTTCTTTGGTGGTATCCCCGTCCAGAACGGACTTGATTTCTTCCAGTGAAAAGCCCAATGCCTTGAGTTCCAACAGCGCGTTTAGCTGCTGCACCTGGGCGGCGCTGTAATATCTGTATCCGTTTTGAGCGTCCACCTCCACAGGCTTAATAATGCCTTTCTTTTCATAGAGGCGGATGGCTTTCCTGGAAACCCCAAAAAAGTCCGCGATTTCCCCGATCAGCATGAGATCCTTTTTCATATGCATCCTCCATGGAGATCCATAATCCCCTGTCCAAAGCCAAAATATATGTTGTTACTTTTCCAGAGCATGTTTTGCTTTCATTGCGGAGACCGAATTGGCCTTTATATTTGACGCACTGACGATCAGCATGGACATGCCTGCCAGGATGGCCCCTCGGATCTGAAAGCATGATACCACATCGGAAAAAGCCATTGTCCCATTGCGTGTCATTTCAAGACCAGTCAAAAGTACCGCAAGGTAGCCGCCGATTCCAAGCAGACGGGACAGCATATCGCTCAGTCCCATCCGCAAAGCCATTTTCAAATTGGTTCTCATCAGCCTGCGGCTGTGCTCTTCACATTTGTGCAGCAGAAGGCCGCCTGCATCATATAGCCAAACGGCCTCTGCATCCGCAACCAGGGGTTTTACCAGCGATGTGACGTCCGCCATGGCGTATCGGCTCTCCTCCCGCAATGCGGGGAGGCGTTTCAGCACCAACCGGTAGTTGAACAGCAAATACGGAAGCATAAACAACCAGGTCAGTCCCAGCAGGCCCGGGCTGCCCTTCAGCATCAGGACAGAGGCCAGAACCGTGTTGACAAAGGCTGTCACTGCATGGGGGATATTCAGAGGGCCATTCATCATGGCAACTGTCGCCTGAATGTCGCTGTTCAGCTTTGTAAGCCATTCGCCGCTGCGTTGTCCATGTACCCGGTTATAGGGCAGGGACATAATTCTAGCCGTCATTTCTTTTAGAAGTCGGGCCTCTGTCCTGGCGGCAAAGGACGCATAAATTCCCCATATGGTTCCGTTGTACAAAAAGAACGCGGCGCACAGTAAGCCCGCCCATATACATAGCCCTGGCAGCCTGCCCGCTTCCTCCGTCTCTATACAATAAAACACGGCTTTCAGCAGACCTGCCTGCATCCAGGTTCTGAGCGCATCAAAAGGAGATCTCAGCAGCAGGAGCATTATATATTTTCTTCGGATACCCAACTGCTTCAGCAGTCTGCATAAGCTATTCACAATATAGTCTTCCCCCTTCCATACGGTAGAGTACATAACCGTCCTCCAATGTCTCCGGGTGGTGGGTGACATGAATTACGGTCTTTCCCTCTGTCAGTTTGTTGAGCGCCTGTAAGACGGAATGCCCTGTATCCTGATCCAGGGCGGAAACCGGCTCGTCCAGCAGTATCACCGGGGCATCCTTGCAGATGGCCCTGGCAATCTGAATCCGCTGCGCCTGACCGCCGGACACCTGATTTCCCCGTTCTCCCACATAGGTGTCCAGCCCGTTCGGAAGCCCGGCAATCCATGGGGTGAGACTGGCGCTTTCGCAGGAAGCCCACAACTTTTCTTCCGGGATTTCATGGCCGCAGGAAATATTGTCCCGGATGGACAGGGGAAAAAGACAGCCTTGCTGCATTACCAAAGCTACCTTTCCCCTTATTTTTCCGGGCCAACGCTCTCCCGCAACGGTGATCGTTCCGCTGTCCGGTTTGTAAAGGCCCGCCACAATCTTGAGCAGAGTGCTTTTTCCACATCCGCTGTCCCCCAGAATGCCCACATGTTCTCCGGCCCTTACTTTAAGAGACAGATTCTTCAGTACCGTCCCCCCCTCGTAGGCATAGGATATATTCTCCAGATTAATTGCATATGGGCACATTTTTCCCCTTTCCGCATCTCGCATTCTCTTTTTGTTTTTCAAATACCAGCTTATCCCCAAGACCTTCAAGGGATGCCTCAAATCGTCTGAAACCGGCATAGATGTTGGGCATGTTTTGTAAAAACCCTGAGACGCATCCTGACAGATTGATAAAGATATAGAAAGTTCCGATGCCAATCCGGCCCCTTAGAACCATAGTTCCTCCAAATCCAAGCAATAATAATAGAGGCAGGAAGGAAAGCAGGCCGGACAGGGACATGAGGCTGGCTGAAATCTTTTCCCTCCTGATATTGGCGCTTTGCCAATCCAGAATGCGCCTGCTCATGGCATGGCGGATTAAGCTGTAAGCATCATATACCTGAATTACCGGAAACAATTCCAGAAGGACATCCGCCAATCCGTTTATCTGTTTTTTACTCCTTTGGCATCGTTCCGTGCAGCCTTTGATAATTCTGCCTGTGTAAAAGCAATAAGCCATAAGGGGAAAAGCGGGAAGCGTGGAAACCAGAGCCAGTTGAGGATTCTGGCGAAGCAGAAAGAGAGCCGTCACCCCAAAGGCGGCAAATTGTTTCAGAAAGGAAAAGAGGTTCTCACGAAAATAGTCTGAGATGTCCTTTAATTCATTCTGCATGGCAGACTGCTCCTCCCCTGCTTTCAGCGCGGACAGGGTACGGACATCGTTTTGCAAATAATATCTCACATATCCCATCCGCAGGTCATGGGCAAAACGCTCGCAGACGCAGGAGGCCAGGCCGGTGGATGCAAATTCACTTATCGTATGCAGCAGAACAATCCATCCCACTCTTGTCCAAAACCACGACGCCATTCCTCTTTGCGCGGGAAAAACGGCGGAATCTCCCAACCCGTCCAGCAGTTCCATCAGGAACTTATTCCAGCACAAATTGAGAAACACCGATAGAAATGTGAGAAAAACTGCTGTAAAAAACAGAGCTCTATGCTTTCGAATCAGTTTTTTTATCACGCCCAAAATATACTCCTTATGATTTGCCAGCCTATGCCGGAATGTTTCTGGAATCATTTCAGGCAAAGTATAAACCATGTCCCAGGGGCAAGGTCAAGGGAAATTGTAAATATATTGAGAGGCAATTTTACCTCATTTGATTTGGAGCTTTGGGGCATTGGATCATGGCCTGCAACTGATCTGGTATGTATACTGGAAAATGCCCCTTATGATTTTTATAAATGACCAAATCACTATTGTATTCCCTGTTTCCGTTAGAGAAACAGGGCGGTGCGCTATTATTGCACTTAACATCCTTTCGGGATTTTTCCTTTCTACTGCCTGGGAGAACAGCAGCGTCGAGGCCTGGGAATTTCAATCCACACTCCCGCACGGGGAGTGACCCGATGCGGCTGATTACATTTTTATTGAATTACTTTTTGAACATGTACTTTCAAAATAATTTACTTTTATGTATTTACATGCTAAAATGAATATGCCAGTGAAAACTGAGGGTTGAAAAAATAAGAATGTAATAAAAAAGAGTTTGCTTATCCTATTATGGAAAGAAAACTCTTTTTTGCCTAATCTTTAACCTCGATCCAAAATCTTTTCATCTTACATCCATCAACTTCTATGGTCTTCTCATAAATACCGCCGTTAGCAAGTATGGTTTTTTCGCTGGCCATGTTCTTAACATCACATGTAATAAGAAGTTTGGAAATTCCTAGTGCTTTCGCATTTCGTATATTCAGGCGAAGCATTTCCCTGGCATATCCTTTGCCTCGTTCAGAAGGACGTACCGAATATCCACAATGTCCTCCCCATGTTCCAAGAATCGGATGATTTATATGGTGACGCAAATCTATAATACCTATAACTCTGTTATCATTTTTCCGAACGGCTAAATACATATTGGAAGGAACCGATGTACCTGCCTTAACACATGTTTCTTCACTCATTCTGAGATCACACATTTTGATCCACTCTTCAGCGGACACACTTACATCCAATGATATACAACCTGCAAACTGGTCTTCACTCTCTGCGTCACAATCTAAAATTTCCTGACGAAAATCCCATATATCGTCGGCATACTCCATTCCCGGTTTTATCAATTCAATTTGCTCCATTTCAATTCCCCTCGTCTCAAATGCTTAATATTGATTCTCTGCAAAAAGATTATAATAAACCCAACATCCAATAATTTTCCAGTTAATTCTGAAAAATCTTGATAGTAAGACTGTTAGTATCACTATTTATTCTTGGCAAGCCGTTTAATATCAAAGTTTTCATAATCGTATCCACCGCTGCATTCAAATTTGCCGCATTCTATATCCTTTAGATTATACCGCTCAGACGTAATTTTATCTACTATTATTGCACATTTCGCTAAAAACAATCTCTTTTTCCGGTATTCAGTCGGCGTTAAATGATAATGCTTTTTAAATAATCTGCAAAAATAGTCTACATTATTAAATCCTGTTTCGTCAGAAATAGTACTGATTTTTTTCTCGGTCTTTGAAAGTAATCGGGCGGCTTCATTTAAACGATAATTGATAAGGTAGTTTATCGGAGTAATGTGTAAATATTTATGGAAAAGGTTTAATACGGTACTTTTGCTGATCCTTGCATGCCCTGCAATGTCCTCTAATGAAATATCATGGGAATAATTCTGATGAACGTACTGCATCATCAACTGTAATCTTGCCTGCGAAGAAGCTGAATCATTTATATGGTCTTTCGTATATGTAATATCCGCATTTTCATATATCTCCAACCAAAGCCTTTGAATGAGAGATGCGGTGGCAAGTTCGCAGGATGAGACCCCCTCCTGAGCAGCAATGATCTGCCTGATAATGGATAAAGCCTCCGCCTGCCAGGGAACTTCCGCATCAAAAATCAGGAAAAATAAGGAGGAAGAAATAATCGGTAAAATATATTTTTGATATATAAAACTATCTTCCGCAGCAATAAAAGAAGGCAAACATAAAAAATTTGGAATAACAGCTTCAACTGGAGAATAGAAGCGATGAAGGATTTTAGAATTAATGAATACACCATTTCCTTCTGCTAAAATAAACTGTTTTTCTCCAATCCAAAAAGTCACAGTTCCTGATTCAATATAAACGAACTCCAATTCGGTATGCCAGTGCCATTCAATACAGTGAAAGTCAAACAGGGCTAAATTGTCATAATAAAAGTGAAAGGGGTAGCCATTGCTTCCATGCTTTACCGTTTCCATCAAGTTTTCATCTGTCACAATCTTGTTATACGATGTATTGAAATTCATAAGCGAACCCTCTCCCGATATACGTTCTTGCGATATTATACAATAAGTATCGGATATAAATCAATGAAAAGCGAAGTTACATAGTATATAATTCAAAAGAAGGAAGCAAGGTGACGAAACACGGAATTTAAATGGCAGTATGAAAGCGACATAAAAATATGCATTAGAAGGATGTTGATCGCCACAAAAAAAGGGAAGAAGGGAACAAAGGTATTATGCAAAATTATCAAAAAACAAAAACAGCCTGTTACTTAGGAGTTATTACCCAGGCAATAGCTGCTAACTTTGCGCCGCTGCTGTTTTTGAAATTTCATTATGATTACAATATTTCTCTTGGAAATATTGCATTGATTTCTACATGTTTTTTCTTTACTCAGCTTTTAGTGGATTTATTTTGTGCAAAATATGTGGACAGGATTGGATATCGTGTGTGTATTGTAGCCTCCGAAATATGTGCCGCGGCCGGACTGATTGGTCTGGCATTTCTGCCGGATATATTACCCATTCCGTTTATTGGAATTATATGCAGTGTAATCCTGTATGCAATCGGAAGCGGATTGATTGAAGTACTCTGCAGCCCTATTGTAGAAGCATGTCCGTTTGAGAATAAAGAAGCGACAATGAGTTTGCTCCACTCTTTCTACTGTTGGGGGGCAGTGGGAACGATCTTGATATCTACCCTGTTTTTCCTGATATTCGGAATGAATAGTTGGAAGTGGCTGGCTGTACTATGGGCCCTTATTCCTGCAGTCAATATCTATAATTTTGCAACATGCCCAATTAAACATTTAGTAGCTGAAGGGAATGGAATGGGAATAAAAAAATTATTTCAAACACCATTATTCTGGCTGGCGGTATGTTTGATGATCTGCTCTGGTGCATCAGAACTTGCTATGGCACAATGGGCGTCGGCATATGCAGAAGCAGCATTGGGATTATCGAAAACGATAGGAGATTTAGCTGGTCCCTGTATGTTTGCGGTTACAATGGGAATAAGCCGTGTAATATTCGGAAAATATGGTGACAAAATGGATTTGATAAAATTTATGACAGGTTCCGGAATCTTATGTGTTATATGTTATCTTTTCGCTTCATTATCGGCAAATTCATTGATAGGCCTTATTGGCTGTATTGCATGTGGCTTTTCTGTTGGTATTATGTGGCCCGGGACAATTAGTATTTCATCTGAGAAATTCCCTGCAGGCGGAACGGCTATGTTTGCGCTGCTGGCTATGGCAGGAGATTTGGGCGGAAGCATTGGACCTGGTATAGTTGGCCGTGTTACACAATATGCGGGAGATAATATTCGTGCAGGCATAAGCGTTGGTCTTGTATTTCCAATCATTCTGTTAGTAATGCTTTTTATTCTTGGCAGACAAAAGAAACAGGCTAAATATTAAATCAACATACTAAGGAATGGCACTGGAGTGTCATTCCTTGCCCCATTCCCCGAGTGTGTGAACAAAAGTCTGTAAATACAAATCTTCTATGATAATAATGGGGCTGGTGGCTCTCTACTAGAGCTCCAGCCCATGATTTATATATAACAGCAAATAATGCGTATGTCAATAGCAGGCGAGGAAACCGCCTGTCAGATAATGCTTTCAGATGGGACTCATTCCGGCAGGCGTCCTTCATACATGATGCTCAGTTCCCCATAGACCTGACCCCAGTTGCGGAT